>Ga0210396_10002413_pt1 | contig 19090 bp, 23 predicted proteins | sample IncBWH17OmetaG_FD_155466 | JGI IMG/M metagenome (GOLD analysis project Ga0210396, IMG submission 155466) | Forest soil microbial communities from Barre Woods Harvard Forest LTER site, Petersham, Massachusetts, United States - Inc-BW-H-17-O ... | reverse complement strand
CCTGCTTTTCACTGGAACTATGGCGCTCTCTTTATGGGCGACGATACGAGTACGCCAAATTCACAACGAATTTAGTATGTTACCCGCAAGCTCGGGATCAACGGGGGCCGAAACGGCAGAGAGAATACTTCGTCAGGAAGAGATCTACGACGTGGAGATTCTGCAACATGATCAGGCCTTGGGAGACCACTATGATCCGATACACAAGCGGCTTGTTCTCTCCCGCGAAACATTCAACGGAACGTCGGCGGCAGCGCTTGGTGTGGCTGCCCACGAGTGCGGGCACGCCATACAACACAAGGAAGGTTATGCGCCACTACAATGGCGGATGGCTTCGGTGGGTCTGACAATGTTTGCCAGCCAGATCGTGCTTTGGCTGCCGCTGCTAGGAATGATCACGGGTTCTCTGAACACCGGCGTAGCGTTGACCCTGATAGCGAGCGCCTGGGGCATCCTGATGTTGTTCAACTTAATTACTCTTCCTGTCGAATTCGACGCTTCTGCCAGAGCAGGACTGCTACTAAGGGAGACTGGTCTAATTCAGACACCGGAAGAAGAAACCGCGGTTGCGAAGGTATTGCGGGCAGCAGCGTGGACGTATGTTGCCGCCTTCATCACCTCGCTCATGTACTTCCTTTTCTATCTATTACCTCTCTTTGGCGCCCGCAGGGAATAACCCACGTGGCCCGACACATTACAGAAAGAAACACCTAACTATGACTCCTAAACCAAGACCCAGGGAACCTCTTATCAATACACCTCAATTGGACGCGGCGCAGTTCGGTCAGGTATCGCCCACCGCTTGGAGAATATCTGGTAAGACAATGACTATTGACGAATATATCGAGCACCAACGACAGGGCGTGAACTCTACCGATCTCCGCGTACTCGGTAAATTTACCGGTCGCTTGTTCGACAAACTGAAGGAATCGAATGCCGGTGAGCATCCCGGACTCAGCGAAGCGGTGTGCTTGATAGTCCAGGTGCTGGAATCGCCGTCGGTCCAGCGGGCGAAGGATCCGTTGCCGACCTGGCTGGCGGAAGTTGGCTTTGCTGCAGGTTACTTGCTGAAACGATTTGACTTAATACCAGACCACGTGGCGGAACTCGGTCTGGCAGACGATGCCCTAATACTGCAACGCGTAATCGAACGAAATAAATCGGAGCTCGACCGCAGTTTAGACGCAGAGAACGGCATAAACGCTAGCTAACGACTGATAAGTCTTCCCCGTTATGTGACCACGGCGCCTAACAACAGCTCGGGATCATCCTAACTCGCTCCTGCGATCAGCAAAACCGGTATTAGTCGCCCCGGCCCCAACCTTAAAAATGCACACAAGTCCCTGGTTTTGGATCGTTTTTAACGCCGGCGTACTCTGTGTGCTGGCTATGGATCTATTCGTTTTCCAACGCAAAATGCATAGGCCCAGTCCGAGGGAAGCGGCAACCTGGACAATTATTTGGGTAACACTTTCGCTCGGTTTCAACGCACTAGTCTGGCATTGGATGGGCCCGGCTAAAGCCCTGGAGTTTCTAACCGGTTACCTGATCGAATATTCTCTGAGCGTTGATAATATCTTCGTCTTCGTCCTCATCTTTTCCTATTTCGCCGTGCCACCCGCTTACCAGCACCGTTTGCTCTTTTTGGGGATTTTAAGTGCGCTGGTTCTTCGTGGAGTTATTATCTGCCTCGGCGTCGCGTTCGTTGAAAGGTTTCACTGGGCGCTTGATTTCTTCGGCGCTTTTTTGCTCTTCGCGGGCGCTAAGATGCTTTTTTGGGGAAGGAAACCCGTCAATATCGGGCAGAACCCGCTAGTTCGACTCGTGCGCACGTGGTTACCCGTGGCCGATAATTACTATGGCGGGCACTTCACCATTCGCCATAACGGCCGGAGGCTGCTGACGCCGCTAGCCATGGTGTTGATTATGGTAGAGGCGACAGATGTCCTATTCGCCCTGGATTCGATCCCGGCGATTTTTGGCATTACTCACGATCCGTTTATAGTCTACACGTCCAACGTTTGTGCGGTCCTCGGCTTGCGCTCGTTGTATTTCCTGCTCGCCGGCGCCGTTCACAAGTTTGTTTATCTGAAGCCAGCCTTGGCGATCATCCTTTCTTTTATCGGCGCTAAGATGCTTCTGGCTGAAGTTTTTCAGATTCCAACGGGGGCGTCATTAGGTTTCATCGGCCTGGTATTACTGGCCGCAACGCTTCTGTCCCTGCTCGTAAAGCATCGTTCTGCATCGGCCGAGCCTGCTGTGGGACCTGACCGTCGTTCACCACCCGTTAGCAATATGCGATGACAACAGATACACACAACTTGCAATCTCGTCTGTCAACGGAGCTCGAGGTTTTGCGCAGCCGCATGAAGGATCAATCGCTCACGTTAGAGGAGTTGAAACGTGCACTGAGAGGCCGTGGCTCCGCTATGCTGTTGGTTCTTTTAGCATTACCCTTCTGCTTTGTTGCGATTCCCGGTCTGTCCATACCTTTCGGTATCGCCATTTGTTGCATCGGCGCGCGCATGATGCTCGGACGCGAGCCTTGGCTACCCCGCTCTATTCTGCACCGGCGCCTATCGACCGCTTGGTCACATCAATTATTGACTGGCGCAATTAAATTGGCTCGCATGCTCGAGAGCTTTGTTCGTCCCAGGTTGGACTTTCTGCACGCTGGACCAATTATGCCGCGGGTAACTGGCCTGGGCATAGTCATCGCCAGTTTAGGCTTGATGTTGCCATTGCCCATTCCCTTTTCGAATTCCATTCCGGCCTGGGCGGTGGTGCTACTGGCAATCGGCATGATGGAAAAGGACGGCCTATGTGTGTTGCTTGGCTATTTAACGGTAGTTGCCACCTGGGTCTTTATCGGACTGACTTCTATGTTTGCGATCGGAGGCATCCAGGCGCTCTTGCACTCTTTCTAGGTGCGGAGGGCTGATATCTGAATGCTGTGTTTGAGCTCGGAGAATCCGTCATGCTTATTTTCTCAAAGTTCTGGGAGCGCTTCTTTACCGTCCTCGCGGAGTTGATTCGTGTTGGTCAGGAGAGGCTTACATTATCAACGTCGCGCGATTCTCCATCGACTCGTACTCGCTGGAAAAAGGATTTTAGGTCGCTGGTCCTGGCCTGCTTGGTCTTCGCACAACCGTCAGGCGTAATAAGCCAATGGATCGACGAGGGTGAGTTTTCTCGGGCCGTGCTGGCTCACAAACTTTACCAACTGAAAAGCCAGTTTGAACAAGCGGAAGCTGAGCTCTTAGTTCGAGACGAAGCAGAATCGAAGCTTAAGAAGCTGGAGTTGGAGGACCTTTGTACCCGGATGAAACGTCTCGAGACCGAATTTCAGCGCGGCGGATATTACCCTGATTTGTTCGATGAACAGATTGTGATCGTCCGTGAAGACCTTCGACTGATCCTCGCGGACCCAGATCAGACAGGCATCGATCACAACGGGGCTGATGCGCAAAGTCAAAGGCTGCGGGGACCGGCTTCTGGCGTGTCGCTGCCCACTACTCAGGGAATGATAGAACTCTAGGTGCCCCAATCCGCTGACAAGTACATCGAGTACTTCCTTTGTGCTCTTTTTGTGCTCTTCGAATTGGGTATTCTGGTCCTGATCGGAACCGAAAACCAGTGAGCGACTACTGGCGTTTAGTTGAGAATAAACAGCGACTCGCCGTGCGCACACTCCCCCAGTAGGAACACATAGAATGTCGCGGCGCTGTTTGTGAACTATTCCCTGCTTGGAATATCGATTGGGTTCAGCTCTCCGGCAGGTAATAAAACAGGATACCGAGAATCAGATAGACGGCCAAAAGCTGCACGCCCTCAAGCCAATTGGTTTCGCCGTCGCCGTTGATTTGAAAAATCAGATGCACGGCGATAATCATTGCCACAACCTCGGGTAGCGTGAACTCCAGATCCATTGGCTGGCCGAAAAGATACGAAAAAAAGACAAGCACCGGAGCAACAAAGAGTGCGATCTGCAAACTCGATCCTATGGCGATCCCGAGGCTAAGTCCCATCTTGTTTTTCATGGCCATCACAACTGCCGTCGAGTGCTCGGCAGCGTTACCAATCACCGCGATCACAATGACACCGACAAACACTTCGCTAAGACCTAGCGTTGTTCGGGCTGCTTCCACAGCGCCGACCAGAAACTCGGACATCAGCGCCACCAGAGAGGTAGAAACGATCAGTACCAAAATCGATTTCAAGATCGACCATGTACCAGCTTCTTTTTTATCTTCGCCATCGTCCTGCGGCTCGCCAGCATAGAGTTGCTTGTGAGTAATCAGTTCAAACCCAAGCAGGCAAGCATAAGTCACGAAAAGAACCACCGCGATGGCCAGGGACAGCTTATGCTCCGTCGTTTGGCTCCACCGGTCGACCGCAGTCATATGGAAAACCGTGGGAATAGCCAGAGCAAATGAAGCGAGCGTCAGCGTCGTAGTCGAAGTGCGCGCGGCGGTTTTGTTGAAGCGTTGCTCCCGAAATTTTGTGCCGCCAGCGAGAATCGACGCTCCCATTACAAGCAGGACATTGCCGATGATCGAGCCTGTAATTGATGCCTTCACCACCCCGGTCAGCCCTTTGGAGAGTGCCATCAGTGCGATGATCAACTCTGCTGCGTTACCGAAGGTGGCATTCAACAATCCTCCGACTCCATGGCCGAGATGTTCCGCGAGCTCCTCGGTTGCACGCCCCATCCAGCCTGCCAGAGGCACAATCCCAAGGCAGGAGCAAATGAACAAGGCGGTCTCGTTCCCAAACTGTGGCCAGACCCGCAGCACTACCGCTGCCGGAACAAAAGCCAGCAGCCAGTTAAGCGAGGGCTTTAGAAACGAATTCATGTTCGTAATTCATCAGCTAACCGGCACGGATTACAATGGCGAGGATTTTACATTCTAAACCTCATGGCTGCGGCTTCTTTCTTCACGCTTAAAATCGATTCTGGCGGCCGGATCACGCAGGCTTTGATTCCCGGTCGATCTTTGAGGTGCATTGATCGAGGAATAGACGGGCATCCAGAAAAACGCTCCAAAAATACGATTAGAGCGCATTTGAGAAGGCGCCCGCTATCCTGGGATACCCGGTAAAAGCGTCGTTTTCTTAGACAAACGCCTATCGGCCTGCTGTCGGTCTTTCCACTGGGCGGCTTATCGCTGGGAAGACCTCACGCGAAGGGCCCGGTAAGTACAGAATTCCATTCAGTGCCACGTTTGATGCCCTTTGTACTCATGTAGTTGCAGCCTCTTTATCTTTTAAGGGTTACGATGATGGACCTAAGGTCCTAAGAAATGGATGCTTCCGTGAGCGGATAATCAGTTTCGTACCTCAATAGGCCGACTGATAGAGCGTGGTAATTTCGCCAATGTTTGGTACAACCGGATTATTGGCCGGGCTACCCGAGTCGAGAGCGTCCTCGGCCATTTTTGCAACATTGTCGGCGAAACACTCTCGAGTAATCTCTTTTAGCGCACCCAATCTTGGAATCTTTGAGTCCTGGTTCAGATCCTCCAATCCCTCCACTAATTTTTTTGCAGCTACTTCGTCACAGCCTTTGTCACCGGCCAGGTCCATTGAGCGGGCCAGTTGAGCATACCGCCTAGTTGCCCCGGGAATTGAAAACCTTGTCACGGTCGGAAGCAGGACAGCGGCTTAGGATCACTTTTTGGCGGGTGCAAAACATCACGCCCTCGTTTCCTTGAACATGGAGATCTCCAAAAAAAGACTGATTCCATCCGGGGAATAAAGAATACCTGCCGCTAACTACAGATTTGCTCGTTACCCTTAAAATATGACGAGCGAACCACAAATGAGTGACCCGAAGACAAGCCTAGGTAGCTTCAATTCGAATAAATATATTTACTTACCACCGGGTCGTTGACATTGCTCTTGTCAATGACCGTATAGCCGGTCGAGATCAATGGCGGTACAGATTGGCCAGTTAGATGGGCGTAAGCTGTGCAAACGCCATAATAACCCATCTCCGCCGGATGCTGAGCCACGGCAATATCAATCAAGCCTGCCTTCATTTGCTGGATGATTACTGTCGTCGCGTCGAAGGCCACTACCTTAATCTTACCCGAGGCATTTGACTGTTTCACTCCGTTTGCCGCACCGATGGCTGAGTAAATATTGGTGCCGAAAACACCCGCTAGATCCGAATTTCTAGCCAAAATTGCCTGTAGCTGCGATGCCGCCTTATTCGTATCGTCGTCATTAAATTGAGTCGAAAGAACTGTAATGTTTGGGTGGTTCTTCATTTCTTCAACAAAGCCACGTTCGCGGTCGTCAGTGGTTGAAATTCCTGGCTTCACATTGGAGATAAATACTTTGCCCTTATCCCCTATCGCTTTCGCTAGAGCCCGCGCCGCGATTTGACCTCCGATCTCATTGTCTGAAGCAATGTAGGACAACGGAAAATCTGCGTCGCCGCTCCCGGTCTGATAGCGGCCATTGCCAATTGCGCAGTCGAGGCAGAGAATAGGAATGCCTTGATCGAACGCTTTCTTACACGGTTCGATGAGCTGGGTCCTGTCGGTTGCCACAAGTAGGATCGCATCTGGTTTTCGCCCGATTATCGCGTTCAGTACGGGAACCTGTTGCACCGCATTCCACTCCGACGGTCCCTGAAAAATCAGATCTACCCCTAACGCATCTGCGGCCGCTTGGGCGCCTCTATGCATGGTTATATAAAACGCATCGGAGGTAAGCCCCGGGATTAGGGCGATGGTAAATTTCTTAGTGCCGGCCTGACCGACACTAACGAGAAGGGCCACAGCTAGCGCTGTCGCCATTGCGGTGGAAATCAGTTTTTTCATTTCTCTTTCTAATTGTGGCTTCGAGTGCTTTTTGTACCCGAACCCGTTTGATAAACCAGGGCTCCTCCTCTACCGCGAGTGACAGCCGCAAAGACCCACCTTCCCATATGGCATATGCGATCTGTAGCTCTCTAAAGATTTGGGGGAACATTAGCTGCGACTATGCATACGTATGCATGGCCAGGGCTATGCATACGTATGCGACAAGTCGAAGTCAACTATATTTTCGCCTCTCTTCCACGTTGCTTTGCCGGTTATTCCGTGTCCCCTTGCGTAGATGCTGCTTCACCTCAGCACTTAGGAACCTGCAACCGATTGAATGAGATACACTGCCGGGAGCCGCGTCAGATCCCATCGGCATTTCGGTTGTACAGACTTAATAGCGTAAGCACGATCAGACCGTAAATTATCTGTCTGCCAAATTCTGGCAGGCCAATCGTAATGAGAATACTTTGCACCACAGTCAACAAGAATGCGCCTGCCATAGTACCGGAGTAATGCCCCAGACCGCCTGACAATCGCGTTCCTCCGACAACGACGGCTGCCACCGAGGGTAGAGTGTAGGGTTCGCCGAGATTTAGAAACACTGAACCCGTATAGCCAAGAAGGACGCAGCCGCCCAGGGAACCAAGCGCGCCCGACAGTCCATACGTAACGACTCGGATACGTCCGGTGCGCACTCCTGAAAGAGCCGCGACGATCGGATTGGCGCCGGTTGCATATAGCGCTTTTCCATAAGCCGTGTGACCTAGCAAAAAGGACATGACCAACCCCAAGACCAGCCAAAGTACTGCTACGCCGGGAATGCCGAATAAGCTGGGAGCCGTAACTAGTCGTTGAAGCAACGGCGCACAGGCACCTGACGGCATTCCTCCCGTTATCACCTGTATCGAACCTGATACCACTCCAGTCATTCCTAGTGTCATAACCAATGGAGGAATTCGCAAGAGCGCAATCCCGATGCCATTAATCAAGCCCACTAAAAAGCCGACTCCAATTACGGCGAACGCTACAGGTAGAACAAGCACATCGTTGCCATTTAAAAGTCAATACGCAAGCACAGCACTCAATGTAACCGTCGATCCCACTGATAAGTCGATCCCTTCGCCGCCGCTGAGGACAACGAGGGTCTGCCCGGCCGATACGATTCCAAGGAAGGCCGTGATCCTTAAGATGTTTATTATCTGGCCGGAGTTTGGTACTTTGGAGCGCTCTAACCCGCTCGTACAACCCACAAGATCAAAAGTCCCATTTGCGTCCAGCGCCAATTGCAAAACTCGCGCCTCTGCATCGTATCCTGGGGAGGCCACCACTCCGATCCTGGCCCTCTCGTGCATTTGTGACTATTTGCTGAGTTCGGTTACGTGATCAGGAACTACAGATTGCGGTCCTAGCGTGAGAGGTTGCTCTTAAGTGCTCATTGGATGTTACCTTTTTGCGGGTAGCAGTCTGACGGACGACCGCGGAACGAGCTCCCCTTTTATTAGGTTAATTCGTGGCTCGCGCGTCTTTCGATCGAGGTCTCGGTCCAGGAGATTGATGGCAACGTCGATCATCTCATCAACCGGTTGTCGCAAAGTGGTTAAGGAATAGAGCGGCCAGCTGGCTTGGGGTATGTCATCAAACCCAACTACTGAAATATCTTCGGGCACCCGTAGCTTTAGTTCACTACGGATTGCATCCATCACTCCCAAGGCAATGATGTCGTTGGCGCAAAACACCGCGTTTACGCTCGAGCCGCGAAGGAATCCTGACGCGGCTTCGTAGCCCCACTCGTAACTATAGTTGCGGTCTTCTACTAGAGCCGGCTTCTTCCCGCGCTCGGCCAGGCGCTCAATAAACCCACGCTTTCGGTCACGGTTTGTTGACGTATTCGGATTTCCGCCAATGTATCCAATCTTTGTATGTTTGTTGTCCAGTAATAAATCAGCGATCTCGCGGGCGCCCCGAACGTTGTCACAAGAAACCGCCCAAGTCGGCGTATTTGGGATGTATCTATTGAATAGAACAACAGAGGTATGGTTTTCTCGACACACCGCAGCCATGCGGGACGACAAGCTAGCAGATGTAATAATAATGCCTCTAACGCGATACTGAAGAACCAAGGACAACTCTTCATCAACATCCTTGTCTCTTGGTGCGTTAAAGAGCAGGACCTGTAGTCCCTGCTTCTGGAGAGCTGATATGAACTTCTCAAGCACATAGGGATAAAAGGGATTCATGATGTCAGCCATCACGATCCCCACAATATCGGTCTGACGCTGCGTGACTAAACTGCGAGCTAGAGCGTCCGGCCGATAACCAACTGATTTAGCGATCGACAGTACTCTCTCTTTGGCCTCGTCCGATACAACACCTCCACCGAAAACTCGCGAAACTACCGATTGCGATACGCCTGCTAGTCTAGCAACCTGCTTCTGTGTTGATGGCATTTTTTAGGAATGTTCGATAGGAAAGTGAATGGAGTAAGTCAAGGCTTAGTGACGAGACTGTCGCGTGTTTGCAATATGTGATCAACAACGCGCAGCGCATTGGCAGCGATCGTCAGTGCAGGGTTCATCACAGGAAGAGACGGGAAAAACGAGGAATCGATCACATACAGGTTATTGATATCGTGTGCTCTGCAAAAAGGATCCAGAACGGACGTTGCTGGATCTAGACCAGCTCGTAGGGTACCTGCTTGGTGAGAGTTCACTTCTATGCCGGCGCGACGTGTTAATTTTACGGCAAATCCCGCTCGTGACGCCATTCGCTTAGCCTCTCTCACCAGCTCACGGTGGGCCGGAAGGTTGTTTGGCGTCCAACGAATGAATATTCTGCCCTGAGAATCAACCGTGACTCGGTTTTCCAGACTAGGAAGGTCTTCGCTGAAGAGCCACCAATCGGCACTCCGGTTAGCTAGCTGTTTCAACAGAAATATTGGAAGAGATCGTATCTGGGGCTTCAGCATCGACGCCTGGACCTTACCAATGAGCTGGATATGACCAAGAGGAAAATGATATCTTCCGTTTCCCTTCAGATAGAAATCGTTCACATAAAGAGTCTTTTGGAAAACGGTAGAGTTTCGGCGCCATGGGTCGATCGAAAGCATTATGGTGTTGTTATGAACCATATAATGTCTTCCCACCAAGTCGCTCTGATTAGCCAGACCGGAGGTCCCGCTCCTGGATGACCGTAAGAGTAACGCAGCCGAATTGACGGCCCCACAAGACACGACAAAGAGGCCCCCTTGTACACGCTCTATGTTTCCGTCTTTTTCGATTTCGGCAGCCTCTATTTTGCGTCCATCGACAGACGTGATCAGCCTTCGGACAAAGCAGCGGGTTTTCAGCGTTAGATTTCCTGTCTTAAGCGCGGGACGGATGCAACTAACGTCTGCGTCCGCCTTAGCATGTAACTTGCATGGAAATCCGTCGCATGTTTGACACCGAATACAACGCCCAGTTTCGCCAAGATCAATTCCCATTGGCAGATCAGCCGGCGTATAACCGGCCCGTCGTAATCGTTCGGCTATTTCAGCGACATACGGCTCATGGGGAATCGCCGGATAGGGGAAAGGATCTGATCGTGGAGGCTCTGAAGCGTCTCTCCCCGCACAACCGTGCACCAGATAAATCCTTTCGGCCCTCCCGTAGTACGGCTCAAGGTCAGAATAACTAAAAGGCCAAGCTGGAGAGATCCCTTCTGCGTGTTCAACAGCCTCGAAATCCGAGATTCGGAATCTCGGAAGTGATGCGCCAAATACTTTCGTATTTCCACCAACAAAATACTGCATTCCCGGCCGAAATTCGTCCGACGTTTTGGCGTCAATCCATAGCTCGTTGGTCTTGTAGCGACTATTCTCAAAAACCTCCTTGGGATCCCAGTTCTGCTTTTCCTGCGGTAGAAAGTCTCCTCGCTCTAGAAGAAGTGTTTTCACTCCCGCCTTCGCAAAGGTGTACGCGGCCGTGCCTCCTCCCGCTCCGGAACCGATTACTACAACTTCGTGAGCTTGGCCCATCTTCGGAAAGCTATTCTAACCGATTACTTCTCTAAGATGGTGAACGCTGCGCTCAGCGTCTTCTATAGAACCGCACTCAATAGACAAAACGATCTCTCGAGGAGCCCGCTTACAAATGGCCACGACTTTGCGCCAATCGATTACGCCGTCGCCACACGCACAGCCGAGCATCCCCCTTACTTTTCCGCGATAAAGACGCGCCGCTTCTTGAGAAATATCTTTGGCATGGAGACTTACAACTCGGTCGATCACCTGACCGAGCCACTCGATGGGATCGTTCCCGCTAAGGAATGAGTTGCCAGTGTCGAAATTGATTCCGACGCTCGCTGCAGGTACGAGTTCCAGGACCCTGGCCAGTGCTGATGGTGTACACGTGTACTGGCCATGCGTCTCAAGACCAATCCAGACGTTGCGTGGCCCAGCTACGGCTGCTACTTCGTTCAAAACGTATTTCATGAGAACAAGGTCTTCCTGCTCGGTCGTCCAAGCGGGCTTAGGACCATCGTCGGTGTTGACGACGGGTGCACCGCATTCAGCAGCGAAACGCACAGCCTGTCGCAGATAGTCTGTACTAATGTCTGGCTTGCAGAGAGGGCTGTGTGCCGATAGTCCGGAAATCTTTACTCCGTTTTCGTCGCAGATACGGCGCACGTACAGCGGATCACTAAGCAATGATATACTATGAAAATAGCCAGCGGCGCTTAACAATTCCCTGCCCCAGTGAACCATCGGTTCTACATACTCGAAACCGAGTTTAGCGGCCTTTTCAACGGCCCATTCGAATGATTTGTCGCTGTGCCTGACATACTCGAGATTGATACCAACTTTGACATTACTCATACTTTACAGGGGGTACTCAGATGCTTATTTCAACGTGTAGAATACGTATGCATTCCTTGCAAGCCTTCCGTTTCATCAAGATGAACGATTCCGTAAAAATGGCATCCAAGGGTGGCCTTGAATTTCATTTGACAAAAGCTTATGAACCTGTACTGCATACGTATGCACCCCCAACCCAGGTCGGAATTTCTCGAGATCGACCATCCCTTTCCTAGATGATGATTAAAAAACTGACTGGCGGTCAAATCATCGCTGAATGTCTCGTACACGAAGGCGTGACGCACGTCTTTGGTATTCCAGGCCACGGAAATACTGCGTTACTTGATGCATTCGTAGACCGAACGGGTGAGATCGAAGTCTTACCCGCGATGCACGAGCAAGGCGCTTCCCACATGGCAGATGGCTTCTACCGGGCAAGCGGGAAGATAGCAGGCGTATGCGCCTCAATCGGTCCTGGTGCTACTAACACACTGACTGGAGTAGCTACAGCTTTTGCGGACTCCATTCCACAATTGGTAATGACGGGTGGCGTTCACACATACATGATGAATCGCGGCATTCTCCAAGAAATCGATCGTCCACACTCAGCCAGCTTCCCGCGGATGGCCGAGCCAGTAGTCAAGCGATGGTGGCAACCGAGTCGAGTGGACCAACTGCCTAGGATTCTTCATCAAGCATTCAATACGATGTATGAAGGACGGCGCGGCCCCGTGCTATTGGATATCCCACAGGATCTGCAGGCTGAATACGGTGATGTCAGCTTGCCAAGCCCCTGGCAACACAGAACGTTTTATCGATCCCAAGGCGATCCGACTGCTATTGAAAAGGCAGCAGAGTTGCTGGCGGCGTCCGAGCGCCCAGTAATTTTAGCGGGCGGTGGCGTGATCGCGTCTGGAGCGAGCGCCGCGATGGTCAATATCGCTGAACATCTTGGCGCTCATGTGACTGTCACTTTCATGGGTAAAGGTGCTATTTCTGAAGACCATGACCTGTACGCGTGGCCATGCGGGGATATGGGGTCCATTCCTGGAAACGCCTCCACCCGGGAAGCTGATGTCCTGTTAGCAATCGGTACAAAATTCAGTGATCGAATTACCTCGTCATACAAGCAAGGAGTAACCTTCAGCATTCCTCCAACCAAAGTCATTCAGATCGATATCGACGGATTCGAAATCGGGAAGAATTACCCAGTCCAGATCGGCATCGTCGGTGATGCGCAAGCGATTTTGAGCGCGCTCTTAAATTGTATAAGGGAAAGATGCGCCCCACGCGACTACCGAAACACTTCTCGGTTTCACGACCTCCAGAAGAAGAAAAAAGATTGGGAAGAATATCTTCGACCGATGAGAACGTCGGATCACGTTCCGATGACAATTTCTCGGGCCTTATGGGAAGCGCGGAGTGCGATTCCGCGCGACACCATCATCGTGACCGATTCCTCCAATCCGCAAAACCAGGCATATAACGAGTTCCCTGTATATGGACCTGGCCAGCATATTACTGCAGGCGGGTTCTCAGGGATTGGTTTTGCCATTCCTGCCGCCATTGGCGCAAAACTCGCGAGACCTGATCGCCCGGTCCTATGTATTTGCGGTGACGGAAGTTTCCTTCAAACGGCCCAGGAGTTAGCCGTCGCGGCTATGCGATCCGTACCAGTAGTATTCTTGGTGCTCAATAACTCCGGTTGGGAAGCAATCAAGAATCTTCAGAAAAACCTCTTTGGTCTCGATCGAGAAATAATCAGTGGATTTAGGTATCGAGACGGTCGGTCCTATACAGTCGATGCGTGCGCAGTCGCCCGGGGACTTGGTGTAACTGCCATACATGTCGTCGATCCCAATGCGATTAAATCGACGCTGCAAAAAGCATTCCAGGAGGAAAAGCCGGTTCTTGTGGAAGCAATGTGCGCCTCAGAGTTTCCTTGGAGTAAACAACACCCGACTGGTTGGTGGGACATCACTGTTCCCGCGTACCTGGGTGAGACTCGAAAGTCGTACGAGGAGAAAAGAGGATTCTAGATATGGAATACGTAAAGAAGGCTATACCTACCCCAGCGGAGGATCGCCGCAAAATTAGCGAAATTGTTTCGGAGATCATTCTCAATATTGAAAAAAACGGTATTAAGGCAGTTAGAAAGTATTCGGAGAAATTCGATGAATGGAACCCACCAACTTTCCGAGTAAGTGAGACGGAGATTGAGCACGCTAAGAACACAATCGATCCCGAGTTAGCTCGCTCCATCGATTTCGCTCGCGAACAAGTAGAGAAGTTTGCCAAGCTTCAAAGGGAGACACTGCGGGAGTTCTCGACCGAGACCTTGCCCGGCATCATTCTCGGGCAAAAGCTTATACCTTTAAATTCGGTTGGCTCTTACGTACCAGGGGGTCGCTTCCCATTGATCGCCTCCGCTATAATGACAATTGCTGTCCCGAAAGTAGCAGGGGTCCGCCGAATTGTTGCCACGGCTCCAACGCAGCGAACTCTACGAGCTGTTAATCCCGTCCAGTTGTACGCTATGGCGACCGCCGGCGCTGATGAAATACTTTCATTGGGAGGGGTACAAGGACTGGCCGCTTTAGCTTTCGGCATCGAAGATACACCACCAATCGAAGGGGTTGATATGATTGTGGGCGCCGGAAACGCCTATGTCGCAGAGGCGAAGCGTCAGCTATTTGGAAGGGTCGGCATCGATCTGTTGGCTGGACCAACTGAAATCCTCGTTATTGCCGATGACACAGCTGATCCAAAGCTGGTCGCCGCAGATCTTTTGGGCCAAGCTGAGCATGGACCAAACTCCCCTGCAATTCTGCTCACGGATTCGAAAAGAATAGCGACTGCTGTTCTAGACGAAATAGAGCGATTGCTTATCACATGGCCCACTGCAGCGATTGCTCGCGAAGCCTGGAACACGCTTGGACAAATCATAGTTGAACCGGAACGCGAACTCCAACTTCGCTTAGCAGATCAAATCGCAAGTGAACATGTTGAAGTTCATGCTGAAGATTGGAAGTGGTTTCTCGACAACTTAACAAACTATGGGTCTCTGTTCATCGGGCCCAATGCGACGGTGGCATATGGTGATAAAGGAATCGGGACGAATCATGTTCTTCCTACAAGTAAGGCAGCCAGATACACAGGCGGTCTCTGGGTCGGCAAATTTCTCAAAACGGTTACTTGGCAAAAAGTCTCCGATGACGGCAATAGGCTGATCGCGCCAACGATTGCTGCCGTTTCCGCCGCTGAAGGGATGGCAGGACACGCCATCACGGCTCGAATGCGCTTAGAAGGCGTCGAGGCCGCCTTACGTCCATAAGGCGTTTCCTACTGGACCTGTGCACATTGCGGTTGGGCGTAGTGTATGGGCTCAGCAAAACAATCTAACATTTATTTCATAAAGCAGACTATTCTAGTTCGCAATGAAGGCCTTACGTTACTATGGCAGGAAAGACCTGCGCGTGGAGCAGGTCGAGCCGCCGCAAGACTGCGGTCAGGATCAAGTTATTGTAAAAGTCTCTGTTTGTGGGGTGTGCGGAACCGACTTGCACGAGTACCTAGCGGGCCCGATTTTTGTGCCGACCAAACCACATCGTTTTACCGGCGCAACCATGCCGCAGATTCTTGGACATGAATTTTCAGGGACGGTTGTTGCAGTCGGCAACAAACTCAAGAACTATCGTGAAGGTGATCGAGTGGCCATTCAGCCACTCGTGATGCCACTGGATGATTACTACGCCGTTCGAGGGCTAAATCATATGAGCGAAAGTCTTGGGGCTATTGGCTACAGCTGGCCCTGGGGAGGCATGGGCGAGTACGCTGTTCTGAACGATTACAACGTCGCTAAGCTTCCCGACTCGGTTTCCGATGAGCAGGGTGCTCTGGTGGAGCCAGCAGCAGTTGCCATCCATGCGGTACACACCAGCAACCTTCAGGTCGGAAATAGTTTGCTAGTCTCCGGTGGAGGCCCGATTGGTGCCTTGATTATTCTATCCGCGGCCGCAGCCGGGGCAGCAAACATCTTCCTTTCCGAACCCAATGAAGCCCGACGAAAGCTGATCGAATCTTGGGATATTTGCACCGGAGTTTTCGACCCTACAAACGAAGACGTTCCAGCGATAATTCGTGAATTGACCGGCGTAGGCGTCGATGTCGCTATGGAGTGTGTCGGTAACGAAAGGTCTTTAGGAACATGCCTGGAATCCGTCAGGCGTCAGGGCGTGGTTGTACAAATTGGTCTACCGACTTCTAGCACCAAACTTGATCTCCATTTATTGGTTTCCAAAGCGATTCAATTACGTGGAAGCACCTGTTTCCCGATATATTCATGGCCTGCGATCATTAGTCTTATTGCAGAAAGAAAATTGCCGGTTGAAAAACTGATCACTAGATCTGTGGGGCTCGATCGAGCCGTACCTGATGCATTCGAAGTGCTGACCTCTCGCGAGAATGATTGCCTGAAGATACTGGTTCGTCCGACGAACTGAGCAGGAACTCCCGATCTCTGTGCCGAGATGCGCTTTCTGGATCGCCCGTAGGGAGGAGCCTGTTGCCGGGTAGCGCCCTCAGATTTCTCCAAGGGCGCCCCCACAGATCCGGACGCGCCCGTTTCGGGCATCCGGTTCCTCGGAGTTACAGTTTTGCTGTACGTTGCTATCCGCCACTGTCGCGTTAACACGTTGGTAGCTGACTCTGTGTTCATCTCGTGTTTCCCAGCGGCAGTTCTGTAACCCGGCGTCCCCCTTGGCTACTCGCAGGCTCCCGCGGGTCGGTTTCCCTGCTTTCAGGCGCTACTATGAAGACGCTACGACTGCCTTTGTCCGTTTCGACGGCCTCGTTGCGGTCGGCCATCGATACCTCTTCGCGCTTAGCGCGTTTGCTCACACCAGCCGCTAAGTCACATTCTGGTGTGCCGGGTTGTTGTTCATGCCAGTGTCCTCCCTTGTTCTGGCCGCTTCCGAAAAGGAGACAGGAGGCTCTCTCAAGTTTCCAGGGATCCCTTTCGCACATTTGCCCTGCTCTCAGACCCCGGCCGGACCATCGCGTTAGGCTTTTGGCGCTCTGGTGCTGCTCCCGCTGGCATAAAGGCGAAAGCTCCAGCAATCTCTCAATATTTCGAGGCTCAATCACACGGCTTTTGTACTCGCTGCATACGCTTGAGGCCGCCATCTCTGACGACTCTCCAATGCTCGCTTCCGGGCGGTTGCCACCTTTCCCGGGCGGACTCTGTGGTCCCACTGGGTTCCTGCAAAGAATTTCCACTTCTGGTTATCCCATCGTTTCCTTCCTTTCTGGATTTATCTTGACGCTATATGCCGGATTTGAGTTTGAACTCGCTGAAGCGGAGCGTTAGCCAATGCCTGATCGGCCACCCCGCTATCGTGGCGTATGGACACAGATCTCCAGAGTCAATACGCAGAACAGCGTATTGCGTTGAACCGAGGTTTGCTTGCAGAGTAAAGGTCGGTCCATCCTCACTATGCCAACGATTCCCCAATCGATTCAGTCTCTCTTCAACGACCATCAATCACGATTAGCCGCTGTGTCCGCCGCCTCAGGAGTGGTTGGCCTAAGTCTCGATCTAGACCAGATCAGCGCGACTTATCTTTCAAAAGCGGTCGAAACACTCCTCAAACCGAACTACGCCGCAAATATCAACACCGGAGCGACTCCGGAAGATAAAATTTCATTACTGGCTGCCTCAGTTTCCAAATTGGCCAAACAAGTGAGGCCGCTGGCTCCAAACGATGCCCTCTACACCGCGTTTACCAGCGGCAGCATAGCCGCTGCCCAAGATGTGTTTCTTTCGATTTTTGGGTCAACAATCCCTGGTTGAACCTGCGGCTGTAGAGTAAGCCCTTAGTCCAACGAAGTCGATACGCGCAATGAATCAATGCGACCCGTTGAATTCGGCGAAGCAGTTCCCGCCGGAACGCGACTGACTCTGTTCTCGGCCGATAGGCCCGACCGCTTCTTTACGGTGATCACGTTTTGCATTGATAGGGTTTCGGGTGTCGCCCTTGACCTCGAGATGGGCGTTCCCTGCTATCAAGTCGAAGACGAGGAAGGCAGAATCCATTTACTGCTTCAACTGCCAATCGGGGAGGAAAATAAAAACCGCTGGTGCCTTTGGCGGCCCGACCAAGTCGATTTTGATTTCAGGTCTATCTTTGAGGGAGCGCTCATCGAGGAGTAGGAAAGGCACTGTCTTCAGTGAATTTGAGCGGCGAACAACTTACAACCGCCGGAGATATAAACTATCTCCTAACCTAGGTTCGTCGTTCTCGCGCGTTTTCGAAAAGTCGCGGTTCCAAATGTTCATAGTTCGCGCAACGCCTTCCCACTTCCGATCGAACCGTCCCAAAACTGAAACCGCTATTTTCCCGGTATAGCCTGTCTCAACTAATATCGATTCCGGCCAAAGCCACCTTTTTTCCGGAGGACATTCCCACGGGACCGTTCATCCTGCGGAGAACGCCGTGGCATGGGTCGTGCTAAGGGGTTGCTCGTCCGCAATAGTTCCCGTAAATGCGGGACGAAGTCGGACACTAACCAACAAACAAACCAAATTATAAACTATGAAAAAACTCATTCTAACCATCGCATTGGCCGCAAGCGGCCTTGGCGGTCTTGCCACTTCAGCCCAGGCTCACGGCCATGAACACGGGTGCTACGGACGCGGATACTGCTTTCCGTCTTTTTACGGATCCTACGACGACGATTGCGGATACTGGTATTGGCAGAACGGTTGCCGATTCTGGCACGCTCCTCGCCACTGCCGCTAATCAACCCCATTCCTGCTGACGATTCTGCAGGGGAAACTTTAGCAGCGATTTAACTCGGTGGACAAGGAGCCCCACTGATAGCAGTTCCTAGATTAACAGTTAGCAGTTGACCGTTTGCAGTTCGAAGCCGAGCCGCCAATGAATTCTAAGTGCGACCGGTCCCATACGTCCCAACTAAACGTTTAGCGTGGGAAACGCGCTAACGGCCAACCGCTAATAGCTAATCGCGAACCGTTAACCATTAGCCACCAACCGGTAGCTTCTCCGGCAGATAATCCAGGTTCAGTCGTAACCAGCGTTCGTCCGTCAGTGGAACGTTCAAAAGCGTGAAGTCGTCTTTACATTCAGGCCGCGGCTACCAGCTTCTGACTTTCGGTAGATCAACTTGATCGCGAATTCCATCAGCCAGCGACAAGTAATCCAATATCTCCACCATCGCTCATTTGAGCGATAGGTTTCCTTGATCCCTCCTTCGGGGCCAATATGAAGGAGTTTTCCATACCAAAAATCGTTGCCTAAGGGCATTGGCCTTTGGCTAACTAGTTGCTGGAAGTCAGGAACGAACCGACTACCGTCGACGCTTTTGGAATTCCTGCATCACTACTGATCAAGCGGAGCAGTTTTAGCGGCTTGTAACATCT
>Ga0210396_10002412_pt1 | contig 19102 bp, 19 predicted proteins | sample IncBWH17OmetaG_FD_155466 | JGI IMG/M metagenome (GOLD analysis project Ga0210396, IMG submission 155466) | Forest soil microbial communities from Barre Woods Harvard Forest LTER site, Petersham, Massachusetts, United States - Inc-BW-H-17-O ... | reverse complement strand
ACAAATCGTGTGGAAGATTACGCAGTGGAAATTTTGCGGATGCGAGAGCAGGCGCGAAGGTCTCGCGGGCGAGGTGGCCTTGCGCGCATCATCGCTCATAACAATCTCAGTGCGGCGGCGATGGCGATGACTGTGACCGTCAGGCTAACCCACGGCCCCCAGAGCATGGCGCCGGCAATGATCGCGACGGCGAAAAGAGGGAAGAACGATCGTGCGACAGCGACACCGCTGCGTGAGAAGAATCCGTGCGACAAACGATCCATGTTCCACTCGATTCCACTTGGTTGTGCGCTGGGTGTGAAGCAGCGAAGAATGATCAGTGCCCGGGGGAAATAGGACCGACGCTGCACGCGTCTTGCGTCGCCGAGGTGTTAGGAGGATAGCACTCAATCGCGCAGAAGGTTGCTGTTTATGTGCGGTGACGGACGGAAGGGTGAGGGCGCGGAGGAAGGCAGGAGGGTTCCCTCGCAGAGGCGGCTCCCTTCGCGGCTCAGGGTAAACGGGATGACGGGTCGGTGGCCGGAGGGTTCGATGGAGAGGTTAAGGTGGTGCCACGATCCCTCCGCTGCGGGCCGCTAACTTCGCGGCCCTTCGGTCGGGATGACCGAGCCGGGTAGTTATTGCACGGGGGCGAGGATGGCGTCCAGGCGGTTGGGGGCTGAGTCGACTCGTTCGAGGTGCGGATAACGGAGGCCCCCGTGGTAGTCGATGTTCACGGTAAGGAATTGGTCGTCGCGCTTGAGGAGAAGTTTGATGGGGGTGGTGGTTTTCTCGGCGGCCGCGATGGCAGCGCGTAGAGTCTCGACGCTGAAGGCTTGATCATTGACGCCGTGCAGCTTCATGTCGGGAGTGAGACCGGCTTTGAAGGCAGGGCTATCCCACCAAACGCTGGCGATCGCGGGCGCGGTTTTATCGTCACCCTTCAACAGGAATCCGAGCGACGTAGCGAAGATGCTGCCGCGAGCGGGAGCCAAGTGCTTCATCCAGTCGGGCTCGGTGTCGTTGTAGATCAGCTTATAACCGCCTTGGGTGATGCCGTTGGTCGGAACCTGCGGCGCAACTTGAAAGACGCGGGTGTGGAAGAATTCTGCCCAGTCGTAAGGCTGCACGGTATTTAAAGTCTTGACGAGATCTTCGAGAGTGTAGGTGACGGTGACGTAGCTTCCATTGTTGCCGCCGAAAAAAAGTTTAGCGAAATCGTCGAGAGACTTCTGGCCGTTGCTGCGTTCGCGGATGATGGTGTCGGCATCGAGCCAGATAAGATCGGACTCCGGATAATAGTCGAAGGAACGCTGCCAACTGGACCAACTCTGCGGCGCAAGTCCGTGAGACGACATGATGGGGTGATTGGTGGTGTCTTCGAGGGAGCGCCAAGTCCGTCCGGGACTGATTTCGAAATTCGCAGCGATCTGCGCGATGTCGTCGTGGGCCTGCTCGAGAGTACGCAAGCCGGAACGCGCGGTGAGCACATTGCCGTAATAGTCGGTCAAGCCTTCGTAAACCCATAGAAGATCGTTCTGCATGGGTTCATTGAAATTCGCGGTCCACAAATCGGCTGGGCGACGATACTTGCCATTCCAGGAGTGAGTGTATTCGTGGGGCAAAAGTGCGCGGCCGGCGATGCCTGCGGGCCAATCGGTGAAGTAGTTGGCGCGGGTGCCGTCTTCACTGGACTGATGATGTTCGAGTCCCTTGCCGCCAACGCTGTCGCTGAGCGAGAAAAGAAAATCGTAGCGATCGTAGTGGCGAGAGTTGAAAAGTTTTTGCGCCTGCACGACGAGATTTTTGTGGAACTGGAGTTCCTCCGGTGTGATCTCGAGCTGCTCGGGCTTATCGGAGAAAACGTCGAGGTACACCGGGTTGTCTGGTCCGGTCGAGAGGTCGATGCGCTTAAAGTTAAAGCCGGCGTAGAGCGGCGAATCGATCAAAGTGTTTAGCGGCGTGTCTTTGAACTGGACGAGGTTTCCGCTTTGCGATTTCACGTCGAGAGAAGTGGCGAAGTGCCAGCCTTCGGGCAAGCGTAGTTCGGAGGCAAACGGAATGCGGCGCGCGAAATATCCTGCGGGATAGAGCAGAACACTGTTCCAGGTGAGATCGGCAATTTTGTTGGAGATGCGTCCCTGCTCCGGGTTGATGGGCGACAGATATTGGAAGGTTAGATCCAGCGCGGTGGCGCCAGCCGGAACATCGATGTGGAAGGCCCACATGTCGACGCGGTCGCGCAGCCAGGAAAGGCGTTTGCCATTTGCGGTGACGACGAGGCCGGCCATATTGGCGATTGAATTGGAAGGCGAATGGGTGCCGGGGAGCCATTGAGGATAAAGCAGGGTTATTTGCCCGGCGGATTTCACGGGGATGGTTTCGTGCACGTTGAGTATGCGGTCATTGACGTTGGTGAGATCGACGCTAAGCGAAATTGTGCCGGGATAAGGCTTGTCAACGGGCGCGGGAACAGGTGCGGGCAGTGGCACAGGCTGCGGGCCCGCGGAGTTTTGGGCGTAGGTGGCGGTGGCGCTGCACGTGAGTGCGAAGACAAAGCAAGAGGTCGCGAAAATAGTCAGAAAATTGCGTGTGAAGGCGCGAGGGCGCATAGGGACTCTCCTAAGTTCCGGAGAACTCTACACGAGATTGAGGCGACAGCAAACAGGAAGTGGCCGGGGATCAGATGGCCTGAGTTTTTGTAACTGATAGCGCCGATTGGAACCGGGGCTGCGCTTAAATCAACGCCTGAGAAAAACCCTAGGATTCCAGACTCCCGCGAGTAAATTTCGTGCAAGTGTTGCCCGCCTGTTGAGACCACCGCGTTCACTAGGTATACGTGTAGGACGAATCGACGTTCGCGATAAAATGGCTCAACAGTTGCATAAGTCGATTCAGAGTGACCTTTCTTAGGAGCATCCCCTGTGCTATTTGAAGCTCGTCGCAAGGCCGCTACGCTGGTGGCCTGTTTTGCGATCGTTCTACCGTTTATTTGCTGCTGTTCCGCAAACGGTCAAATAAAGCCCGTCGTTTCCTTCGATCTGAGACCTGCTGGCCTACCGCGAGACGCCTTTGCGCGAAAAAGCTATAAGGAGTGTCCTTATCAGTATTTTGGCTACCGATGGGTCGAATGGCTTGACGCAGAACGTCTGCTAGTCGCCTTCAATACCAGCCCGGACTGCGCAGTAAAGGACGGACTACTCACGGGCTCGCTCCGGCTGGCAACGTTCGATGTGCAAGGTAACATGCTGCACTCGGCCGACGTCGCGTATGATGCCGGAAATGGCAACGGTGTCAGAATAATCCTCCACGGCGGGATTTGGATTGGACCTGATCAAACCGTAATCGTTGAGGTTCCTAGCCCCCATCTAAAAGCACTACCCAACTCGCACGACAGGGTCTTGGCGTTTTCTGACAAACTAATTCAGATTCAAGAGATCGACATCGACGGTCACATCCACATCGGAGATGGTATTCACTTCGAGGGAGTCAGCCTTGATCGCCTGCGCATACTCTTTTCGAAAGCAAGCGACGATAAGACCAGTTCGCGGACATGCCTTTCGTACTCCACTGTTCCAATGACAAATGCAAAAGCATGTTTCCCTCAGGAGTTAGATTCCATCGACCCAAAGCCGGACATAGATGCCGTGCCGAAAGGCTACGAATTCGCAGCCTTTCCCGGCTCTTCCCCAGACGGTCTCCGCTTAAGTGTTATTGCGGTAAAAAATGGAAACGCATTTTGTGAACTGTTCGATAAGTTCTGCCCATCAGCAGCAAGGTTAGTTGTATTTGACACTTACACAAGGCGCGCTCTGATCAAGAAGGACCTTCCTCTCGACGGGCGAGCGGCACTCTCGCTTGATGGCGGGCGTCTTGCTGTGCTGGAGCGAAACAGGTTGGAGATTTTTGTTGTGCCATGAGCGAATAAGAAATCTGACTCAAAAGAGTAGGCCCTAGAACCGATAGCTCTTGGTAAGACACTGGTAACTTCAGGCGGTGTCGCAGTGACTGATAAGGCGGCGTGGTGGATATTGGGAGTTTGGTTTTCGAATTGGGCGTTTATTATGAAGCAGACTGTTTTGCTGCGCTGAATGCCACCCTGCCAGGCATTCAGGGATGGAAGTGCGGTTAATAATTGCAACGAGCCTCTCGATCCGCGCCCTGCAGTGTGCATTTGACGTGGGCAAAAAGGATGAGCAGGCAGAAGGAAACACGATGCGGACTATGGTGGTAATTCGGTCGTTGATATTCGCAGTGATCTTGCTGGCTATTTCTGCGGCTTCCTTCGCGCAAGTCGGGATTTCTGTAACGTTTGGTCCTCCGGCGCTTCCCGTTTATGAGCAACCGATCTGTCCCGCGGAGGGCTATATCTGGACGCCCGGTTATTGGGCTTGGGATGGAGATGATTATTACTGGGTGCCCGGCACTTGGATCTTGGCTCCGCAACCCGGCTTCCTTTGGACGCCTGGATATTGGGGTTGGGGCGGCGCAGCGTTTTTGTGGCACGAAGGATATTGGGGTCCGCACGTTGGATTTTATGGCGGGATCAATTATGGATTTGGCTATTGGGGGCACGGCTACGAAGGCGGCCGGTGGGATCATGATCATTTTTACTACAACACCTACGTGAATCACGTGAACGAGACGATCATTCACAACACCTATAACACGCGCATTGAAAACGTCAACGTAAACCGGGTCAGCTACAACGGCGGTAATGGGGGTATCAATGAGCGGCCGTCGAGAGAAGAAGAAAACTATGGACGGGAGCATCATGTTGGACCCGTTGCGTCACAAAACGAGCACATTCAACAGGCGCGTTCCAACCCCGAACTGCGCGCCAATGCCAATCATGGCAAACCTCCAATCGCGGCAACCGCAAGGCCGGGAGACTTCCACGGCAGCGCGGTACCAGCCCGGGAAGCCGGAGCGCCTTATAAAGGTCCGGAGCGTTCCTCCAACGTGAACGCGAATCGTCCACCGGAAGCTCGTACCAACTACAATCACGCGACTGAAGTTCAGTCGCACCAGTACACGGCGCACAGCACGGGAAATGCAGCTACGGACCAAAAGTATCAGCAGCAGCAGGACAAGCTGGCCGCCAAACAAAACCAGGAACATCAGAAGATGCAGCAACAGCAGGAGCGAGAACATCAGCAAATGACCCAGAAGAATGCCAACGAGGCGCAAAAGCAGCAGATGGAGCAGCGCCACGCTCAGCAAACGCAGCAACTCGAGCAGAAACACGCGCAACAGCAGGAGAAGGTTCAGACACATCAACAACCGCATCAAAGTGCGCCGCAGGGCCACCCATCGGAAAAACATTAATCGAAGAGTGGTGGTTGGACAGAGGCATGGGTGTCGAGGAAAAACACAAGCTTCGATGGTCAGTGGGATCTCGTCTTGCTGACTCTCTAACTGTTGGTAAGTTGGGTAATCATAGGCGGGCCTTTGCCACGATTCCGCCTGGGCGGCGAGCCGCGCTCATCGGCACTTCGGCGAGTTTTGTGGTCCGTGGGCGATGGAATGTGAACTGACACCGGTGTGCTTGTCCGGCCTTCATCGTCCGGGGTTATAATCACGCACGCTATGCCCCTCGCTCCTGGCGCAAAACTCGGGCCATACGAGATTCTTTCCCCACTCGGTGCCGGGGGCATGGGCGAAGTGTACCGCGCCCGCGACTGTCGATTGGGCCGCATTGTTGCTCTTAAAGTTTTGCCGGAACGGCTGTCGCAAAATGTACAACTGCGGCAGCGACTTGAGCATGAAGCACGGACAATTTCCAAACTCTCGCACCCTAATATCTGCACGCTGCACGACATCGGTCACGATGAAGGCATGGACTTTCTGGTGCTGGAGTTCGTGGAAGGGCCGACCCTGCGAAGGCTGATTGGAGACGGCATTCCGCCGATGCGCAACGTAATCTCCATCGGGGTGCAGATCGCCGAAGGACTCGCCAAGGCCCATGAAATGGGTGTGATCCATAGAGACTTAAAGCCGGAGAACATTATCGTCTCTGCTGAGGCCGTGAAGATTTTGGATTTCGGACTGGCGAAGATTCGGCTGGATGAAGAAGAGCAGTTCGACACTTGCGATAATGTTACGCTCCATTCGCAGCCGGGTACGATCACCGGAACACCGCGTTACATGTCACCCGAGCAGTCGAAAGGGCGGCGGCTCGACTTTCGTTCGGACCAGTTCGCGTTTGGTCTGGTGATGTACGAATTGGTTACCGGAAAGCACGCCTTTAGAAGGGCAACCCAGGCCCACACACTTTTGGCTATCGCCCACGACGAACCGGAACCAATCAGTTCGCTGAATCCTCTGGCGCCTCCGCCACTGTGCTGGGTGATTGAGCGCTGCCTGGCAAAAGAACCTGAGAGACGTTATTTCTCGACGCGTGACTTACTGCGAGATTTGACGGCAATTCGCGACCGACTCTCAGACCTTAACGCCAATCGGAGGGAAACACGACCGAGCAATTTGCCGGTGCCGACGACGGTCTTCGTTGGGCGCGACAAAGAACTTGAGGACGTGAAACAGTTACTGACGCGTTCCGACGTACGGTTGGTGACCGTCACCGGGCCCGGCGGAATTGGTAAATCACGTTTGGCGATTGAGGTCGCCCGCGATCTGGCAGACTTTTTTGTAGCGGGCGTGTATTTCGTCCCACTCTCGGCAGTTACTGACAGCGAACTGATTATTCCGGCCATCGCGCAGACGGTAGGACTTCGGGGAACAAGCGGAGAAAGTCCCATGGAGGCGCTAAGAGAATGCCTGCGCAATTCCTCGGGGTCGGCGACGCTGCTGTTGATTGACAACTTCGAACACCTGGTTCAAGCTGCGCCGTTACTTGCAGACGTTCTGAAACTGGCTCCCAGTCTTAAAATTTTGGTGACCAGTCGCGCGGCGCTGCGAATATATAACGAGCATGAATTTCCTCTCCCTCCACTCGCACTGCCCGATCCTAAATCGGTTGTCACCGTAGCCGAACTCGTTAAGTTTTCGGCGATTTCACTGTTCGTTCAACGCGCGGCGGCGGTGCGACCTAATTTCACAATCACAGAAGAAAATGCCCCGATCATAGCGGAGATTTGTGCGCGGCTGGATGGCCTTCCTCTGGCCATCGAACTTGCCGCAGCGCGTATAAAACTGCTTTCCGTATCAGCGCTGCGGTCAAGACTGGCAAGCCGGCTGCAGCTCTTGACCGGTGGTGCGCGAGACTTGCCGGCACGACAGCAAACGCTGCGGCAAGCGATCGATTGGAGTTACGACCTGCTTACGGAGCCGGAGCAAAAGTTATTTCGAAGGCTTTCCGTTTTCTTTGGTGGATGCACGCTGGAAGCGGTAGAAGCGGTTTGCGACACCAATAAAGATCTGACGATGGATGTGCTCGATGGAATGTCTTCCATGGTAGACAAGAGCCTGGTTCGCCAGACGGAAGAAATCGATGGTGAGCTCCGTTTTGTCATGCTGGAGACGATTCGAGAATACGCCTTTTCAAAAATGGCGGAATGCGGTGAAGAGGCGCGAACGCGTCGTGCGCATGCCGCGTACTGTCTTGTTTTGGCCGAAGAAGGGGCGCGCGAGGATTCAGGTACGAATCAGGCGGCCTCGCTGGATCGGTTTGAAATTGAACACGACAACTTTCGCGCCGCGCTGGACTGGCTTACCGAGACCGGTCAGGCGGAATGGGGTTTGCGCTTAGGCGTGGCTCTGTTTCGTTTCTGGGAAATGCGCGAACACTTGAGCGAAGGTCGCGATCGGCTGGGGAAGCTGCTTAAACTCGAAGGGGCGTTAGCGCCGAGCAACGCCCGGCTGCGGGCTCTATTCGCTGCTGGTGTTCTCGCTGGCGCACAAGGCGACTTCGTAGATTCCGACTCTCTTCTGAAGGAGAGTTTGGAGATCGCGCGGAAACTAGGAGATAACCAGAGTATCGCGGTTGCGTTGAATGGATTGGCGGTCACTGCCCACGATCGCGGCGACCTCCCGGCGTCGCGAGCGTTATTCGAAGAGAGTCTGCGACTATGGAGAGAGCTAGGGGTCCCGCGAGCGGTCTCGCGCGCACTGAGTAATCTCGCCAATATCGCGAAATTACAGGGAGACTTTTCCTACGCTGCACTTCTCAATCAGGAATGCCTATCAATTTTCAGCGAACTCGGCGACGGAGCGGGCTACGCTTGGGCGCTGAATCACCAAGGAGATATTGCTCGCGACCAAGGGGATTCTGTTGCCGCACGAATACTCTACGAGCAGAGCTTGGCTAGCTTTCGGGAGCTCAACGATAACTGGGGAGTCGGCGGTTCACTCGCCGACCTGGGAAATCTCGCGAAAGAGCAAAAGGATTACCATACCGCAGACACGCTTTACCGGGAGAGCTTGGGAATTTTTCGCAAGTTGGAACATAAGCGAGGGATTGCACGACTTCTGGAATCGTTTGCCTGCTTGGCCGCAGCACAATCGGAGTCAGAACGCTCGTTGCGTTTGGCAGGTGCGGCTGCCGCATTGCGGCAAAGTATTCGAGCGCCGCTGGTGGCCGCAGAACAAGCTAGGCTGGAACAGAGTCTTGACGCAGCGAGGCAGGCGTTGGCCATCGCAACAGGCAGAAATGCCTGGTTAGAAGGTTGGGTGATGCCAATCGAGAAGGCCGTTGAAGATTTGCTTCGCCCTGCGTCAGGAGGGAAGACATCAGCAAATTGATTCCACGCGCCGTGCGAATGGCCGTATAGAGCGCGCGCACAAGGATTACTCGGCCGTAGTGGGATCGATGAGCCGTCGCACCGCGGAAATGCGATTCGCGGGGAAGCCGCCGCGTTTTGCGTGTTCTCGAATGGTCGCCTCGTCGGGAGCGAGATACACGCAGTATACTTTGTCCCCGGTCACATAGCTTTGCAGCCATTGAATCTCAGGACCCATTCCTTTAAGAACTGCGACGGACTTTCGCGCGATCTCTTGTAATTCTGCATCCGACAAATTTCCCGCACCCGGGATTTCTCGTTCGATCACGAACTTCGGCATGTGCTAACCTCCTGCACGGAATGCTAGCAAGCCCGTGGGCTTGCTACAATATCGGGTCAATGCCCCCAGCGTCGGAGGCCATCGTGGATCTTAAGTCTGTTCAAAAACCGTTGAAAGACCAATACCGAAGTGATCCTTCTGCCTCACAGATCACGCTGAAAGCCCGAGGCGGACAGACGGAGACGCCTATCGCCTGCTCGGTAGCTATCGGCCGTGCCACTTATAATGCCGAAGCTCACACCGGTGTAGGAGGCGCGGGCACTGCCGCTTGCTCCGGGGATCTACTGCTCGGCGCTTTGTCGGCCTGCGCACAACTTACTTGCCAGATGGTCGCCGCAGCCATGGGAATACCGACCGAATGCATCGAAGTGACCGTCGAAGGAGATTTGGATCTTCGCGGGACACTCGGCATTGCCAAGGATGTGCCGGTTGGATTCGAACGAATCCGGGTACGATTCGACGTCGATGCGCCAAAGGCAACAGAGGAACAGTTGCGGAGTTTGCAAGAGAAAACGGAACAATACTGTGTCGTTATGCAGACCTTGCTACAGCCCCCAAAACTGCAAAGCGATTGGGTCAACTCGCGATAACCTTGCCGAACGGCACGCATCAGAACGTAAGAACTTTAACGTTAGCGCCTGATAAGCCGGGTAAGTACCTCGGGAAGTTCGACTCCGGCGAGAAGTTGAGATTTCTGACATTCTGCAATTCCGAGCTGTTCGTCCCAAGACCAGATACTCTCCGCAAAATCCTTGGAGGGATTCAGCGCTTGGGCGGTGAGTAGGAACTGTAGGCAAATCTGCACCACATGCCATTACATCGCCCAATAAAGGTGCGACAACTCTGAGGCTGGGCGGTGGCATCGTACTGGTCACGTCCAGTGTAAGCGCAAGGAGCGTACTCATGGGTATTCGAGTTTGCGTATCCGCGGCGGTGCTGGTCTTGGAGTTGGCTGGTCTGGGTTGGACAGGAGCGGCTTGGGGGCAGGAGAAAAGCGCTGAGGGAAGCGCGTTGCGAAGCGATGTGGATCTGGTCTCGGTGTACTTTACGGTTCGCGACGACAAGAAGCGGCTGATCAGCGATTTGGGGCAAGGGAGTTTCAGTGTGACGGAAGAGGGCCAGCCGCAAGCCATCAAGTTCTTTGCTCATCATAGTGATGTGGTGCTCGACGTGGGCGTGCTGCTGGATACCGGCTCGAATATGTCTGCGATTCTGGGCGAAGAGGCGCGTGCCTCGGAGACGTTCCTCAGGCGAGTGGTGCGCCCCACGGACCTGGGCTTCGTGGTGAGCTATGGATCGAGGGTAGAAACAGTGCAGTTGCCGACATCGGATCCGGTGTTGCTGAGGGAGGCCGCGCAATCCATTGGAAAGGGAGCGGCGATTGGATTGCCGGAAAGAGATCCTGCGGCGGAGCCAGGTGTCTGGAGTGGCGGAACCGTGGGAATTAATGGGCGGCACCCGCTGGACCCGAACCGCGAGTCGCACCTTTACGACGCGATCCGTGTTTCGACGCACCGGTACCTAGCGGGCGAGGTGGGACGCAAAGCGATCGTGGTGGTGGCGCTCTCTGGCGATTCGAAGAGCGAATCCACGATGGCAGACGCGCTGGAAGCTTTGCTGGAAAACGACGTGATCGCGTACGTGCTGCAGATTTACGACGGCTCGAAGCGGGACAATTGCGACGTGCTGCACATCTACCAACGGGACAGCAGCGGAGAGCCTTTGCTGAAAAAATTAGCCGAAGCTACGGGCGGGCGAATGTTGGAAGTGCGCGGCATTGAGAAATTAGAAGATGCGCTGGACGAAATCTCGGACGAACTGCATCACCAGTACAGCCTGGGCTACTATCCGGAAAATAAAAATTGGGATGGCAAGTATCGCAAGATTCAGATTTCCGCGGGCGAGAAGGGCTTAAAGGTCTACGCGCGCAAAGGGTATTACGCCAAGCCGCCAGCCGCGAAAGTTGCAGCGACGCCGTAATTTATTAGCTGGCTCACGTACTCCCTCCAGGACTTACTCTATTTTGCTTCGGGTTCGATCGAGACGTAGATCGGGCCGGCGCCCAAAAATGCAATCAAAAACCAACTGAATCTGCCGGCGCGACTCTTGGTCAAGAATCTGCGATGTTCTCCTGGCGCGAGGTCCAACTCGATGGTCTTCCAATTAAAGGTATTGTCCACCTTCAGCCGGTGATGTTCCGGGGTCACCGGAAACGTAATGCTCTCGCCATACTTCAGCTTAGCGACGAGCTGCCCGTCCAGCTTCACAATAATCTCGCGCTGTTGGACATCGTCGGGCGCGGTTCGCAGGACGGTGATCGTCGCTTGCTCTTGCGGGCTGGCAGAGTCCATGACCATCAGCTGTTGAGTTTACGATGGATTCGATGCCAAGCGCATGAGTCACGGGCGCAAAACAAGACGAAACCCATTCTTCGCATGGTTGAGGGACTTTGAGAGCAATTGATTGCGCTACGTAACTTAATCCAGGCAATTTCCGTACTGATTTATAGTTGGGCAGTTCATTGGACGGCGCCGTTCTCGCAGAGTCGGAGGATAACTGTGTCTGAATTTGAATCGGGTACAGAAAGGGTTGAAGCGAGACTTCGTTTCCACGGCGAGAACCATGCGATTCGCTGGTTTCCTAAGGCGACTTCGATTCTCGGTGCGATTCTTTTAACGGCAGGGGCTTGCATCGCGCTTCTTCGTCCAGTGATGCTCGCTTCGCCACATGACGAAATCAATGGCGCGGTGCATATCTACGCTGGCTATCTCGCGTCTCGGAATTTTTCGTTGGCCATCGCGCTGCTTGTCGCCCTTTTTATGGGCGCGAGACGGGCACTGAACAGCTTCCTGCTGCTAGTGGCGATGGTGCAATTGCTCGACGCGGTTATGGATTGTGTAGAAGGCCGTTGGCCCATTGTTCCCGGAGTCTCACTTCTCGCGGTGCTCTTTTTACCGGCGTCGGCGTCTCTCTCAGGTTATCCGTTCTGGAAAATCCGAGCGTGGAAAGACGCAGCGTAGTGATGCACGAAGAAGTAAGCAAAGCATCTCGAATCATTTGCGAAGGTCGACCACGCAGATTCGTGTAGTCCCAACTAATCTAGCCAGTACCACTTCTCCGGAAACCTCGTTGATCGAAATCTAGCCCGTTAATTAACCGAGATGCGAAATTGCTTTAGGGCAATTCCAGGGGTGCGTGCAGGCAACGACTGCAACCAACTGGCATGTGATGCTTATACCGCTGCAATTTAAGGGAGCTTCTCCGCCCAGGAAGAGCGCAAAGAGTAGAAGGAAATGAAACACCGAAAGATTCGCAAGGGCGTGTCCAAGTACATCCCCGAGCGCCCCGACAAGTTGATCGACATCCGTGAGATTGTGAAACCGCGAACGCTCGACTGCATACTTCCCGCAAGCAAAGACTATGCGGAAGAGTTTCACCCGTTCTACGTCCACCTTTTGCTGGAGTCCGGCCTCACTTTGCAAGAGTCGCTGGAGTTGTTAGCGAAGGCGCGCTCCGCCCCAACTGATTTGCCTTCATCCACCTGCCCAGTTTCCTATCCGCTACTGCACGGCTCGGGGAAGTGAGTTAGCGCCCCGCAGCCGGGTGGGTGTAATGCCATTATCGCAGCGTGAGAAGGACCTGCGATAAGGAGGGGAGGTTAGTCGGTGGGCTGGCTTCCTCTTTCCACAATTCAGTTTTCCAGATGTGAATCCGACGTGCACGCGCTACATGTGACTCGAAGGGCCGCCCACAATGCGCAACCGCCGGATGGTGGTCGCCTTGACGTTTCGGTGGAAGTCCACCTCTTCCGAGAGCGACCATAAGAGTCCATATAAGTTTTGATGACTGAGTCGCCGAAAAAATAGCTCCATCTTCTGCTCTTTCGGTGCTTATGGGCATATAATCAAGCTCTCCGGCCGATAGGAGACTCACGTGACGCGCAAACTTTGCATTCTCGTGGCGTTGGCATATTTCTTCCTGCCATTTGCGACTTTCTCCAAGAAAAAAGAGAAGCCTGCTTTACCGGAAGTTTTGCTCAAGGCCCAGACAGTGGCCGTGATAATTGAGCCTGACGCGGGCGAGCCGATGAATGACCACGCAGCAAATCGTAACGCTCGTGAAGATGTTGAGAAGGCTCTAATGAGCTGGGGGCGTTTTCGCTTGGTGCAGGAAACATCGAGCGCTGACATCGTGATCGCCGTGAAAAAGGGAACAGAAAAAGCGGCCACTCCTACGATAGACGGCGGGCCGATTGATAATCGGCCTGTCACTGTTCAATCAACGGATAGCCAGATACGAATCGGCGCAAAACAGGGACAGCCAGCAGATGGCTCCTATAATCCGGATTCATCGCCGTCCAACGGCAGGCCGCAACAAGGCGTGGAAGTTGGTCCATCGGAAGACAGTTTTCAGGTTTATTTGGGAGGAGATACCTTCAAATCCCACAGCTCTTCCCTCTGGTCATACCGGGCCAAGAATGCTCTGCGGCCGCCCAATGTGAACGCAGTCCAGGAATTCCGTAAAGCAATCACGGATGCCGAGCAAGCTGCCGCGAAAAAACAGCAACAGCAATCGCCACCACCAAAAGCTCCCTGAGACTGCTGCGTCTGGTTGTCTGCTGAAAATAGGATCAGCAGGTGTCAGCTGCATATCCCAGAATCCCATTCTGGCCAACTTCCGCGTAGCGGACAATCCGCAGAAGAGCGTTACGTATTGACTGCGACGTATCGAGGCTGGTGGTAGAGTCATCCGTGAAACACGCGAGGATGACATGCGTCTCAAAACGCCAGCCACGGTGGTCTTGGTTGTTTTATTGGGCTTGAGTTGCGACGCGCGTGCGCAACAGTCTGGGAAGTCCGTCGTTCCCTCGCCAGCGTGGAATGATAATTCGCTAATCGCCGTTCAGAAAACGGGAGGAGACCCTACTCGAGCAGGCGACGTCAAGATCGAGTTCTACGGACACGATGCATTCAAGATCACATCGCCGGCCGGTGTGACGGTCCTGACCGATCCTTGGCGGAATGATGCAGCAGGCCAATATCCGAAGTGGTTCCTGAACGAGTTTCCGGCCATCCAGGTCGATGTAGTTCTTTCGACGCACGCTCATTTCGACCACGATGCTGTCGAGCGCCCGAAAGGACTAGTGGTGCTCGAACGTTTGGTTGGGCAGTTTAAGCTCGGCGACGTGGAAATAACGGGCCTCGCCGACAAGCATAAATGTGAACCGGCGCCAGCTGACGAACCGGGTGGCGCCTCTGCACACCCGCATGAAGAGACATGTCCGCCAAACAACGTGATGGCGTTCGATAACTCGATTCAGATCATTGAGACCGGGGGATTGCGGATCGTCATCTGGGGAGACAATCGGGCAACTCCAAATCCCTCTCTCGATCATTACTTGAAAAATGTTGACGTGCTCATTCTGCCCATCGAGTCAGTACTGACGCGCGTTGAGGTGGATGCCATCGTCGGGAAATATGATCCTAAGATCGTGATTCCATCTCACTATGCTCTTACTGGTTTGACGACCGAGGTCTCGGGTTTGGACTCGGCCGATGGATGGGTGAAAGACCAAGAGAAGGTTCATCCTGCAGATGTGCGCCGCCTCGATCGTGCGGATTTGACGCTTAATTCAGCGGGGTTGAAAGGCTCGCATCACCGGGTCTACTACTTCGGAAACCACTTCGAGAAAAAATAAAGGGCAGAGCCGAGTTTCATCGCGAACTGAACGTCCACTAAATCCCTTAGTACCAGCGTACTATTGACCCACTGGAATGCCTTTGGTACCTAATCCGGGTCTTGTGTTAGTTAGGTAAGTTACCTCCCAGTCCGCCCGGAAAAAACGCTACCCAGCCAGATTGGCCGTCGCCGTGTATGCCATCGACCCCGACCCTGCTAACCGCACTGTAAGTGGCCCGACCATTGCTGCTCAGACTGGCGGCGTCCGGACCGACCACCCCCCGGCAGGTGCCAAGGGAGGGGCGCCAATGGTAACGACGGAACGCCGCAGAGTTCCGAGGATGACGCTGAAAGAGCTTGCTTATGTAAATCTCGAGCCAAACACCGGTGGCATCATCCTGGATATCTCCGAGGGAGGCCTTTGCTTTCAATCCCCTGGCCCCGTTCAACGTACGGAGACGATTCGTCTCTGGTTTTCCTACCGCAACCCCGGAACTAACGGTAACGGAGGGATGGAACGGAAGGATTGGGCGCAAACAAAAGTCTCGCGATTCATCGAAGTGGGAAGCGAGCTGGCGTGGATAGACGAGACACGGAAAAAGGGAGGGGTAAGATTCACGAACCTACCCGCAGCGGACCGCGAACAGATTCGCGATTGGATCCGCCAGTGTAGTCCGGTAATCAGCAAAGGAAAGCCTGCCGCGGCAATACCGTCATCAGGTAACTCGCTCTTCTTAAGTGTGAAACGATCGATTACAGATGGCGCGCGAAACTCTTCACGGAAACTTGCCGTATTTATTCAGGATGTGCGACTTGCAAGATTGCGGACGGGATTCTCGAGCGGATTAGCGGTAGGGGTTGTCGCTTCGGCCTCGATTGTGGCCGTATTTTTGCTGTTGAGCCATACCCGAGATATAGGCAATTCGCTGATTCAAATTGGCGAAGAATTGGGGGGAAGAACCCAGGCACAATCTACATCGCCAATCCAGGCTAGCTCAATGAACCCGCGCTTGGCTGACCTAGGGCCAAAACCGTTGTGGCCAGAATTTGAATCGACACTTTCAATGCCACAGACCGTGGCTGTTGACAAACCGTCGAATGGAACTCCACTACAGGAGGAATTCCTTTCGCCCGCGATGCAAACGGCTACCACGCGCGATGAGGTGAAACCTGAAACTCCGAATTCTGGCACTCATCCCCCGTACGGTCCCCGTCTCGATGCTTCCACTCCCGCAGGGGCACAATATATTGTGCCCAAGCCATGGGATATTCCGACGTTAAGTTCAACGACTAGCCGCTTTTCACCGCTGGGTTTTGGCACGATCGCGCTGGCCTCAAATTCAAAGGCAAGCGTGGGCCGGAGTCCAGCACCGGAAATGGAATTGGCGGTGCGCCCTGAAGTGCACGTTGATCCCTCGAAAGTAGAGGAATCCAAAGCGGAAGGAATGGGGGCACATTCCGAGAAATACCTCGAGGTCGGAAAGTTCAAAGAAAAAGTGTTTGCGGACAAAGCGACTGGCCAATTATCTCAATTGGGCTTTGTAGCAGCGATCATCGAAAAGAATCGTTGGCGGGGAAAATCCTATCAAGTTCTTGTTGGACCCTATCTTAGTGACGCTGAGGCCGAAGCGGTTCACAAGCATCTGGCGTCGCTCGGCTTCACACCGCGGTCGCTCGAAAGGGGTACACGCAGTTTTCAGTTACCCGCCGCACTGAGGGTTGGCGGCACAAGTTTGCCCACGGGGAATTGCGTGATCAGTTGGGAGTCGTATATCCCTGATGCTGTGGTGAAGATTGAAGGTGATAGAGGCACGAGTGTCACCCTTCAGGGAAAATGGGTAAAGCAGCCTGTCCAATTCAATGAGAATGCAACCGTGTACCAGAAGAACAGGGACGGGTCGCGAACGCTCATCGAAATTCGCTTCCACGGCATGAGCCAGGCGCTAAGTTTTTAATGGCGGGAGCAGCCAGCTGGGAAGAATCTGCGTTTAGTTGCAATTTACAGCCACAAGACGGACGGCTATTGCGTTCCGCAACTTCGCTAGAAACGTTAGAGAAATCATCTGGTCACATATTTGACGTGCGACTTGTCTTTGTGGGAAGGAACTACCTCTACTTCAGAATTTAGTAGCGGCACAAGGTAACTGGCGAAACCGATGCCGACTAGAATGGTCCCAAAGGATTTTTCCGGCGTGAAGGTTCGAACGACCGATTTCCCAAACTCAAGTTGGTAGTGTCTGGTCTGGTAACGCCGGGCAAAAAGTTGCTGCATCGCTTGGCGTAGATTCGCCTCCGCTTCCTCGACCAATCCGTTGCCAGCGTACTCGCAGGCAAAACTGCCCAAATAAGAGCCGTCTGAATGGCGATGAACCTTGGCCAAAAGCAGGCCAGCGGTGATTCGTGTTCCCGGCTTATCGGTGTGCTGAATCGCGATGATTGCTTCTAGCACCGACCCATGGTGGATTTCGGGTAAGTGCGGAAGCTCGACTGTCTCCGGCGGCAGCACCGAGGTGTACAGCATCACGTTGTAATTCTCGATGCCGGCCATGTGCAGAGCTGCGTCATACGATCCGGTTTCGATACCGACATCGCTGTCTCCCCAGCCAATCACCCAGAAATATTCTTTGGGAATTCGGCAGCCAATTTCGAAGTAGCGAGTAGGAGGATTCTTCGGCATTTGCGATTGCCCGGTGCAGCTTAGTGCGGTTCCGCTTGGAGGTCAAACTCGCAGGTTGGTCAACTGAATTCTCACCCCATCCCAGATGCCGGCAATCCGGCATGAACGAATTTATAGTCGCTGTGAAGTTCCACCTGGCTCAGAACTAGGCAATCGGATCAAGATATTTGACGAGGACCACCTCGTTACCCTTCTCGTTGTAAATCAGATCATCTACGAGTTTTTTTGCCAGCAGCATGCCAAAGCCCCCTGGCCGCAACCCCTTTTCTTCACGAACCGCCATGTGACTGAACAAATCCTCGGGCGAGTTGCCGATGGCTGCGTGGCGGAGCTCTTCGAGCGAAAACCCCTGGCCAGGATCCTTGACGCGGCAGGCTATTGCACGACGAGAACGGATGAAGGAGATTTCCACGTGCTGGCTGGGATCGAAATTTGCGCCATGCTCCATGGCGTTGACTAGAATTTCCCGGAATGCGGTTATGACCTCAGCTTTCTCAGCTTGGGGAATGTCTCCGACTCCCTGCAGGAATTGAACCAGGCGATCTGCGGTTAGTAGATCACATCTGGCCGTCAATCGAACCCAGTTGGGCGTGGCGGAAAGGATTTCAATGCCATCGTCCCAGCAGGGCTCGGCCATGGCGGCACGCAGCAATGCGGCGAGCGCAAATGCTTCGAACGGAGCCGCGAAGTAACTGAAGGCGCCTTCACGCATGGCAGCCACGACGTCTCCGGGAGTCCATTCATCGGTGAGAATAATCAGACGGACGTGAGGGCGAACGCTTCTGATTTTGCGAAGAAGTTCAACATCTTCGGCACCGGAGGTTTTGCCTGAAGTGATAATTAAGTCGAACGGATTTGTCCTTGAGAGAGCGAGGACTTCTTGATTGTCAACGGCGCGTTGAATATTCCAACCATCGGTGGTCAAAATGGTCAGAAGCAGTTCATCGCTATCGCTGCCGGAAGCAACTACGAGCGCGGTCTTTTGCGCAGTGAGGGCCACTGCACTGGTGGAGGAGGTTGCCATAGGGCACCGACGAGAATAGAGCCTCGGGCGGGAACAGCCTTTAGACTAATCCGAAGGTTTACATATGCCAAGTTGAACGACTTGGCTTAGAAACTTTTGGCACCGGAAGCCACTTCGGGCGTAGAATGCTCTCCGTTTTCGATTTTGAAGTTGAGTGCGTTATGGTCGAACACAGATTACGCCACCACTTTGACTTCTATCTGAGCAAAACCGAGATGGTGATCTTCTCGGTTCTGGCAGTGTTGTTGGCGCTCGCCGCTTTTGTAACCATCGCAACCTCGCTCCAAACGCTGTGGGCCTGGCTGACTCATTGGACGGTTGCAGCCCAGACTCTGAAGGTATTGGACCAACTGCTCATCGTGCTGATGTTGGTGGAGCTTCTGCACACCGTGCGTATTTCGATCCGCTCGCATGTGCTGGTAACAGAACCTTTTTTGGTGGTCTGACTGATTGCCTCAATCCGCCGAATCCTGGTGATTACACTGGAAGCAGCCACGCTGACCAAAGAAGGCGCATGGGCGACCGCAGGCTCGAGCGCGATTTTTCGTTCTTCGATGATTGAGCTTGGTTTGCTGGGTCTGATGGTTCTGGTGCTGGTAATTTCCATCACACTTCTGCGCCGCTATGCTCCCGAAGAGAAAGGCCCGGTCAAACTCTGACGCGGGTTAGCGGAGAGGTGCTGACTTGTGACTTAGAAAGATCGTGTGACGGGGGCCCCCCTTTTT
>Ga0210396_10002410_pt1 | contig 19103 bp, 11 predicted proteins | sample IncBWH17OmetaG_FD_155466 | JGI IMG/M metagenome (GOLD analysis project Ga0210396, IMG submission 155466) | Forest soil microbial communities from Barre Woods Harvard Forest LTER site, Petersham, Massachusetts, United States - Inc-BW-H-17-O ... | reverse complement strand
AGTTCGCGCATAGAGGAGGGATGGAGATGAAGGGATTGTTCTTATCTTTTGTAGTTGGCCTCGGCGTCGGAGTTCTTTATGGGATCCTCCGAGTAAAAAGTCCAGCGCCACCTATCGTAGCCTTGCTCGGGTTGTTAGGGATGGTTCTCGGCGAACAGCTCGGCGTGTGGATGCTGACGAAGAAGGTCGATTTTCCCCACGCTGCAACCGTCTGCCTTGTCGGCGAACGCTACGATCGGCAGCACTCATCCCCAGTGCCTGAGAGGTGACTGTGACTGCGCCACGTTTCAAAGCGATATGGCAATCGGCAATTTGGGGGGACAGAATGCGTTTGAACGACGTTCTGATTAGAGCGTCAGTCGCGATATTTTTGACTGTGGCCTTCGCGAGCGGGTCGCAATACTGCAGCACATTCGCCAAGAGTGCGCAGCCAATCACAACGGCAGAGGTAGCTGTCGGTCCGCAGTACGACACGACGCATGTCTACGTGGCTCCGGAAGATTTCGATCGCTTCGTCGCGAGCTTAGTTGCGACATTTGGCGGCACAACAACCAAACAGGGAGTCTTCACAGTAACTCCAACCCAGAGCAGCACCATGTCGCAGCTGGTCCTGACGCCCGTAGGAACCGTGTCCGTGTTCGGCTTCAAAACGCCGATCCCGTATCCATTCGGCTTGGAACGTACGGGCTATCTGGTGACGGACATGGACGAAGCGATCCGCGCTGCGAAGGCAACTGGTGCAGATGTCCTGGTCGCCGCCTTCAACGACCCGATCGGTCGAGACGCGATTATTCAGTGGCCCGGTGGTGTGAACACACAATTGTATTGGCACACCACTGCGCCCTCTTATACCCCGCTCCAGACAATCCCAGAGAATCGGGTGTATGTGTCATCGGAAAGGGCGGATGCTTTCGTGCGCAGCTTTCTTGCTTTCTCCCACGGCAGCGTTGTCTCGGATGAAGCTCGAGCCCCAGGCGTTGAAATCGGAAGGCCTGCGGAAACCTACCGGCGAATGAGGGTCGAATCAAAGTTTGGGAAGTTGACTGCGCTCATTACTGACGGTCACCTTCCATACCCCTACGGCCGAGAGATGACGGGATATGAAGTGACGAATTTCGCGGAGACGATTACCAAGGCCAAAGCAGCTGGTGCCGATGTCCTTGTTCCCCCATACAAAACCGACGAGCGAGATGCCGTTATTGTCAGATTTCCGGGAGGATACATCGCCGAGATCCACTCAGTCACAAAGAAATAGGACACACAACGGATGATGCGATGGGACAAGCAGAGCCGCACACGGTATGACAAGGACTACACAGATTCGAACTGTCGTGATTTTGATTGTCATGTCTTCTGTGAGTTCGCTGCTCTCGCAAGGCCAATCGATTCCGACTGACGAATCCCCGCCCCCAGCACCAACCTATCACTTACTTCGCGAGGACGACGACTCGAGTTTCCTTGCCGATTCCGCGGAACGAAAGGATTTTTGGGATCCCATCAAACACATTCCTCTGCGATCGGGCCGGAATGGCTGGTTCCTCTCTATGGGCGGCGAAGCGCGCGAGATTTGGGAACAGATTGGAAACGACAACTGGGGCCAACAGCCGTTCATGAACGGCTATTTCAACGAACGGTACATGTTTTATTTTGACGTTCACTATGGCACGCACGTTCGCTCGTTCGTTGAGCTAAAAAGTGGCTTGAATTCTTACCGCATCGGCGGCCCGAGGCCGATCGACGAAAAGAAACTCGATTTCCAGGCCGCATTCCTCGAAGTCGGAACGGGGGATGATCGGAACTGGATCAAGTTCAGAGCCGGCAGACAGGAGATGGAGTACGGCTCCGGTCGCCTGATCGATGTGCGGGAGGGTCCAAATGTCCGCTTGAGTTTTGACGGCTTCAAAGTAAAGACCGCCATCGGATCTTGGCAGATTGACGGCTTCGCCATGCGGCCGGACTTGGACAAGCCAGGCTTTTTTGATAACGCACCCGATCATGCAGTCGGATTTTGGGGCGTGTACGGCGTCCGACCTCTCAAGAAGAGTCTCACGCTGGATACTTACTACCTTGGCCTCGATCGAAAAAGCGCCACCTTCAACCGAGGTACCGGTCAAGAGGTGCGGCACAACATCGGTGCGCGTCTCTCTCGTCCCGTTGCACAATCGAAACCCGGCTGGGATTTCGACTACGAAGCACTTTGGCAATTTGGCACCTTCGGTTCCGCAAATATCCGGGCATGGACTGTGGCATCGGAAACCGGTTACCGGCTTCCAACCGTTCCGCTTAAACCACGATTCAGCGTGAAGGCAGACATCTCCAGTGGCGACGATCCCAAAACGAATACTCTAGGTACCTTCAATCCCTTGTTTCCGAAGGGCAATTATTTTGGTGTCCTCGCCACGACAGGTCCTGGTCCTATCAACTTTATCGACGTACACCCTCACGTGGAAACGGCGTTGCCGCACAACGTGACTGCCTCGGTTGATTGGATACTTCAGTGGCGCGAAAGTTTGCGCGACGGTGTGTATTCCGTCCCGGGATTTCTGATTATTCCCGCAGGAAAGAGTGACGCGCGTTTCGTCGGGCATCGTCCAGGCACGGAAGTGCGCTGGCAAGCGAATCGTCACCTCTGGTTTCAAGCCGACTTCGGAATCTTTTACGCGGGAAAATTCGTTAAAGAGAGTCAGCCAGCCCGCAACCTTAATTACTGGGCAATGTGGGCGGGCTACAAGTTCTAGGAGGATCCATGTCTGCGAAAGACACGCTTTTGAAACCAGAAGAATGCGCGATGTTGCTCGTCGATTTTCAGGCGGGGCTTGGGTTCGGCGTCGAGTCGTTGCCAGTACAGGTTGTGCTCAACAATGCGATCGCATTGGCGCGCACCGCCGCCGCTTTCAAGATTCCGGTGATCGCATCGACCTCTGCGTCGCGTGTGTACAGCGGGCCTTTTCTTCCCGGCCTGCAGGAAGCGCTTCCTTCCGTCAAGCCGATCGAAAGAAAGAACATGAATGTTTGGGAAGATGATGTCGTCCGGGATGCGGTTGTTGCTGCCAAGCGAACACGGTTGATCGTCGCTGGATTCCTCACGGAGGCTTGCGTTTCGTTCCCTGTGCTCTCCGCGCTCAAAGATGGCTTCGAAGTTTTTGTTGTTGCCGATGCGTGCGGCGGACTCACGCCTGCGAGTCACGACTACGCACTTCGCAGGCTAGAGCAAGCTGGTGCTCGTCTCACGAGTTGGATACAGGTGCTCTTGGAGTTTCAGCGTGATTGGACACGCCACGACACCTACGAAGCGGCACGCGCCATCGTCGTTGCGAACGGCGGGGGATATGGAATGGGCCTCGCCTATGCGCGAGAGATGATTCATCCCGCCTAAATCCACAGAACACGTGCTAGGAACGGACTGGAGCAATGAACGAGTCGGCCAGCACTGAAAAGGTCGTGCCCTATGCGCTGCTCGGAATGACGGTGGTCACCGGTTTGGTGGACGCCGTTAGTTTTCTGTCGCTCGGACACGTCTTCACAGCGAACATGACGGGGAATATCGTCTTTCTCGCGTTTGCAACGGCGCACGTATCCGGACTGTCCGTCGCGCGCTCGTCAACGGCACTCTTATCCTTTCTTATGGGGGCGATACTCGGTGGACGGGTCATGGCCCAGGCGAGTGCCGATTCACAGATTCGATTTGCGGCACAAGCGCTCTTCCTCGACGGGATCTTTCTGTTGGCCGCCTCGTTTTGCAGCATCGGATACCGAGGCGATCTCGAACATTCTTTTCAGCCGTTCGCCATGATCGCCTTGACGGCGCTTGCGATGGGCACACGGAATGCTGCTGTCCGGAAACTCGCAATCCCTGATCTCACGACAACGGTCCTCACACTAACGATCACGGGCATCGGTGCGGACTCTTCTCTCGCGAACGGCAACAACCCGAGATTGGCGAGAAGGGTTGCGGCGGTCGCCGCAATGTTCTTGGGGGCGGCGTTGGGTGCGGTGGTTATCAATTACTCGATCTCAGCGGCCCTGTGGCTTGCGACCGCAATCTCCGCCGTGTGCAGTGTCGTGTTGTTTCGCTCCCGGCCCACGCCCGATAGGCGCTAACCAGAAGACTCAACTCTGTGTATTCATGCTGCGCCGGGATCCTTCTCGTTGAATTGCAGCGCCTCGATTTGTCAGGTCGGCAGGTTACGCCTTTTGAAGAGTGCGGCGTAATCGAGGTACCCGTAGTTATTGCGTCCGGTTACCTTTGTTTTCGGAGCTGGGCATACTCGGTCTTGGCCTGTCGGTAGATGGGAATGTCGGGATCGGCGTTCTTCCACAAATCCAGGAAAGTTTCGTAAGACTTCCGTGCGGCGGCTTCATCGCCCATCATCTTCTGTGCGCGGCCGAGTTGCAGCCAAGCCAAAGGTCCCGTGACATGTCTAACGGTAAGGCCGGGATGATCGATCAGCTTTTGGAACTGAGCCGCGGCCGACCGGCCATCGCCGAGCTTCAGATAAGCGAGACCACGGATATAGGCGGGGTAAACAAAGTCGAACGAGTTCGTCCAGGCCAGATCGTACTTGGCAGTTCCGCGAAGAAGATCAATGACGGCCGCCGGATCATGCTGTTGCAGCTTGATCGCGGCCCGGATAGTGGGGACGAGGTATTGCTGCACGAGCGTGGCTTCGGGTTTTTCCGCGCTGACTTGGTCTGCCAGCTTGCCGGCTTCCTCTGTTTGTCCAGACCTGGCGAGCGCGAGCGCCAGCCAAAGCTTGTCATCCCGGGCTATCTTTCTTTTATCTGCCTCGCTTCCGTAGCGTTGAGCCTGCACGACCCTTCCGACTTCGGCGTTCTCAAGGGCCCAGCGAGGAACCGGCGAGAAAATGTCTGGCGTCTTCGATGGAAGCCCAAAAGCTTGCAGGCGCAGCCGTTCGGCGGAGCGAAAGCGACCTTGCTGAGTCTCGATCAATGCATGGTTGAGCAAGGTGTCTCTTCGATCACTGCCTTTCTCTCCTTCCGCCAAGAACTTTGCGAGGCCATCGCGGTCGCCTGTGGCAAATAGCACCAACAGTCTCTCTTCCTGTATTGCTATATTGTGGAACTTAAGGGCGTCCGCTTTAGCGAGCCATGACTTCGCCTCGATGAACCTGCTTGCCACCCTGGAGGTCTGTATCGCCTCACCGAAATAATATGAGCTCGGCTGCAACCGTGCAGTCTCAGCCGATTCGTCAGCAGCGCGGTCGGGCTCGCCGAGATGCCTTGACGCGCTCGCGAGACTCTGGTGAGCAAACACATCCCGAGGAAATATTTGTATGAAACGAAGCGCGGAGGAATAGGATTTCTCCCAGTCACCGATCACATTGGCGTAGTAAACGATCTCGAGATGCAACCGATCCTTTTCGGTCAATCGGTCGCGCAGTTGATACGCACGGGTAAAAGAAGCCTCCGATAACTCGGGATTATTAAGGAAAAAGTAGGCGGCGCCCATGCCCTCATACGTCAGGGCAAGGTTTGGATCCAGTTCGATGGTTCGCTGATAGAGTTTGAGCGCTCCTGCTACATCGCCGGCGTAGTGGAGTTTGGTCCCCTCAGCGCCAGCCTGCAAAGCTTCGAGCGAAGCGCTGAGGGCCTTTTCCAGCGGCTGATTGAAGCGCGCCAGCGAATCTGAGGGCTCTCCAAGCTTCGCGCGAAGCCGTACTGCTGTGACTCCCAGCTCGTGAATGACTTCATTCCTGCTACCGATATCGGCCTGCTGCTTGCCCAGGGTCGCTCCCGAACTGCAGTCGAGCGCTCTCATCTCCAGGTGGTAGCCGTTGCCGGCGTCGGCGATCGATTGGGAGATAACCATCTTGCTGTTGGTCTTAGCGCAGATCTGGCGTGCCACGTCGGGCGCGATCTTAGCAGTCGACGGAAGCTTGAGTTCAGCCAGAGTCGCATATGCCTTATCGATGCCGAGAATATTGAGGTAGGGTGTCTGCTGCATTTCGTAGCGCAGCGCGATATTCAGGGCATCGTCGAAGACAGGGTCGCCAGTCTGGTTGTCGGCGTCAGCCAGGACGATGGTGTCGGTCGGACCGAGAGTGATGCGATGGCGGTAGACGTCGTAGCGCCAGATCCCTACAGCGACTAGTGCGAGCAGGGTTACGGCCGCAGTCGCTTGCCGTACGTGTTTTCTGGCCGGATTGGTGTCGCGCACGATCCGTTCGAGATCTTTTTTCAGTGCGGTAGCTGATTGGTAGCGCTGCACCCGGTCTTTCTCGAGCGCCTTTGCCAAAAGGGCATCGAATCCACGAGGCAGCATCGGATTGCGGACCCTGGCTGGAATTGGGGTCTCGTGCAGTACGGCCTCGTGAATGTCAACAACAGTTGGGCCGGTGAAGGCACGGTGCCCGGCCGCCATTTCGTAAATCACCAATCCGAACGAGAAGAGGTCTGTCCGAGTGTCGAGCGCTTCATGGCGTACCTGTTCGGGAGACATGTACCCGGCAGTTCCCGCCGTGGTCCCTGTACGGGTAAGGTCTCTTTTCAAATGGTCGGCAGATGAGGTGGCTGTGGCGCTTGTTGCTTCTCCCTTTTCGAGCTCTACGTCGCTGGTAGGCTTTGCCAACCCGAAGTCCAGGATCTTTGCCACGCCGGATTTGCAGAGAAAGATATTCGCCGGTTTGATGTCGCGGTGGATGATTCCCCTTTGGTGGGCGGCTTCCAATCCGCTGCAGACCTGCCTCGTGATCTCGGAGAGTTCATGGAATGGCAAAGCCTTGGGCTCAAGCGCGGCGATCCGGCTACGTAAGGTTTCTCCTTCGAGCAGCTCCATCACGATGAAAGGCTGCCCTTCGTGCTCCTCGATCGCATGAATGGTGCAGATGTTCGGATGGTTGAGCGATGAAGCGGCCTGTGCCTCGCGTTCAAAACGCTGCAGCGCCACGGCATCGCTGGTCAGCTCTTGAGGCAGAAACTTTAGCGCAACGCTGCGGCCGAGCTTCAGGTCCTCCGCCCGGTAGACCATCCCCATGCCCCCGCCGCCGATGACGTCGAGAACACGATAGTGCGAAACTTTCTGCCCAATAAGGCTCCCACGCGCTTCAGGGGACGACAGTGTACTGGGTGCCTCGCCGGGAGCGATTCCCGGCGCCGACTCGACCCACTCGGTGGCGACAAGAAAACGATAGCCTCGCCGCGCCAATGTCTCGATGTAGCAAGGGTTTTCGGCGGAATCCCCTAACGTACGCCGCAGGGTCTTGATGGTCGCATTGATGCTGTGGTCGAAATCCACGACCGTATCATTCGGCCACAGCTTCCCCTTGATTTCCTCGCGGGTGACAATCTTGCCCTCACGTTCCAAGAGCATCCGCAAGACCTGAAACACTTGTTCTCTCAGGAGAACCTTATCGCTAGGGTCGGGCGTGTCGGTCGATCGCAGTTCGCCAGTGGTGACGTCGAGCTCAAAGGCTCCGAATCGGACGCGTGCTGAGGGAAGGGCGTGCACGGAAACCGCACATGGAGATTAATGTGGAAAAGTCTACCACGCCACTCTGAGTTGTCGAAGTAAGCTGGGGGACCAAGCCGGAATTAACGTCCTTAAGACTCAACAATTTCCTGACTTGATTTGCATTTCACTGCAAAATCACCGCTGTTCCATTTACATTCCTTCGCCCTTGCGATAAGCCGAGAAGCAATGGAGCGACGTGTCAAACAATATGGGGTTCGCGACCCGTGCCGGGACTAGACGTGAAGGTGATCGCAACGAGAAGTAGATTCTCCGCTACTCCTCGGCCCGGCGATCCCAACAAGCGCTACACCTACGATGAGAGGCCATCAACGGTACAGGATCCACCGTCCCTGGTTGTCTGAGAAGCTCTCTGGGAAAAGGCTGGATTTCAAAGAGACCGATGTGAAGAAGATAAAGACGAAGTCATGAGCGTCGAGGGCGGTTCGATTCGGATTCTGGCGGTGGACGATCATCCCCTTGTCCGCGAAGGATCGGTCGGGTTCAGTGGGAATTTCCGGCGTTCGTATCACGGGTTCGGCATTTGCTGGCTTGCTGCTGAGTGGGCGTGTGTGATGACGGTTCTGGGAAAAGTATGGGGCAAGGCGGTGGTCGTCCGGATACGAGCGCGACGCGTTTTCGTGTTGGGCATCGTGTTGGCAACCTTCTTGCGTGTAGCTGTTCCCCATGCGCTCGCGATTGATCCGAACAGACGAATCTCCCAGTATGGTCACACCGTGTGGCGCATCCAGGATGGCGCCATCTCTCCTCCTACCAATATTGCTCAAACCACCGACGGGTTTCTCTGGATCGCAACTGCGCAAGGTTTGATGCGTTTCGATGGGGTCCGGTTCATGCCGTGGCAGCCTCCCCAGGGACAGAATCTGCCCGGCACACACTTCTCAGCGGTACTCGGTTCCCGCGACGGCAGCCTCTGGATCGGTACCACACACGGTTTGGCTCGCTGGAAGGACGGCCAACTGCGTACGTTCACGGACTTGGAGCATCCCACCGGCATAGGCGAAATTATCGAGGACGATTCCGGAACAATATGGGCGACTCGCTATGGGCGTAACGCACGCGAAGCGCCCCTGTGCAGCATCCGTCAAGAGACGCTGCGCTGCTTCGGGAAAAAGGACGGTATCCCCGTCGGCTACGGCCTCGGGCTGACTCGCGATAGCGAGGGCAATATTTGGTTCGGGTCCTCCGTGCTCGTTCGCTGGCGACCCGGCACTCCTGCTACAACATATTTTGGCGAAATTGCAGAAAAACTTGCAAAAGGCGATGGAGTAATCGATGTCGCGCTTGGCCCGTCGGGCACGGCCTGGGCAAGCTTAGATGGAACCGGACCGAAACTTGGCGTCCGGTATTACTCCGGCGGTAAGTGGACGAGCTACGCTGTCCCGGGATTCGACGGGACAAGAGTCCGTTCTCATGCCCTGCTGGTCGATCGTCGAGGGTCACTCTGGGTTGGCACACAGAATGATGGAGTCTACCGCATTTGTGGCGGTGTTGCCGACCACTACGGCGTGTCGGATGGGCTGTCAGGCAGCGGCGTGGGGTCCCTTTTTGAGGATCGAGAAGGAAACATCTGGGTGGAAACCGATGGGGGACTCGATATGTTTCGCGACACCGCCCTCATTAGTTACACGACACGGCAGGGAATTTCGGACCTCGATTTCCATTCGGTTGTGGCGTTACGCAACGGGGCAGTTTGGGTCGGTACGGGTGGCGCCCTTAACATTTTGCGAAAGGAAGACGGCAAAACCGCCATTTTCGATCGGAAACTGTCGGGCCAGGCGGTTGGGCCCATCCTGGAAGACCACAGTGGCGTGGTTTGGCTTGGAGTGGATGTGGCCCTCCTGCGGTTTCAGGATGGCCGTTTTCGAGAAATCGGTGGGCAGCGGTTCGCGAACCTCAACGGGGTGAATGCCATTGCCGATGGCTCCGACGGAACGATTTGGGTTCTTACTGGCAGGAACCAGTTATTCAGCATTGTTGGGGACAAAATTGAAGAGCAAGCCTCGCCCAACTACGAACTCGGCTGGCTGAAATATCTGGTGGCAGACCCGAATGGCGATGTTTGGCTCGGTACCCACAAAGGCAAAAGTACCATTTCTTACTTCCGCGATGGACGTTTGCAGACTACGTCTCTGAGTTCTCCGCAAGGCCCGGCCGGTATTCAATCACTGATGGTGGACTCTGACAACTCTCTCCTCGTCCCAACTTCGCAGGGTCTCTACAGGCTCAACCATGGGCAGGTGACCATCTTCAGCAGGGAAAATGGATTGCCCTGTCCTGAGACCTTCAGCGCGATCAGGGATAACCACGGTGCTCTTTGGATCTACACGCGATGCGGTTTGGTCAGGATCGCAGAACCCGAATGGGCGAAGTGGATCGAGAATTCCCACGTTGCGGTGTCCGTCATGACTCTGGACCCTCTGGACGGGGCACAAGCTGGGACCGGGAATTCTTACCAGCCGGCGTCCTCTAAGGCGCCGGACGGTCGATTGTGGTTCGTAACCGGCGTCTCAGCACAAATGCTGGATCCGGACCGCCTCTACGAGAACCCGCTTCCGCCGCCGGTGCATATTGAAGATGTAATCGCTGATCGAAAGATATATTCGCCTCAGAAGCGCGTTCGTCTTCCAGCCCTTACGCGTGATTTCGAGATTGACTATACGGCTCTGAGCTTTGTCGTTCCTCAGAAAGTGCATTTTCAGTACAAGCTGGAAGGCTATGATCGCGATTGGCATGACGCCGGAACTCGAAGACAAGCTTTCTACGGCAACCTTCCGCCGCGAAACTACACCTTCCGGGTAAAGGCTTGTAATAACAGCGGCGTCTGGAATGAGGCCGGCACGTTCATGGACTTCTATATCGCTCCGGCCTACTACCAGACCACTTGGTTTCGCGTGTCGTGCATGGCCGCTTTTCTGTTTTTGCTTGGGGTGCTGTATCGACTCCGCCTTCGTCGACTGGCGTACCAGTTCAACATGCGCCTGGAAGAGCGCGTTAGCGAGCGGACCCGCATCGCGCGAGACCTGCACGATACCCTGCTGCAGAGCTTTCAGGGACTGATGCTCCATTTTCAAACTGGCATCGACCTGCTCCCGGGGCGTCCGGCGGAGGCCCGGAAAACACTCGAGACCGCGATTGATCGGGCGGATCAAGCGATCGCAGAGGGCCGGGACGCGGTGCATGGGTTGCGTGCATCCACCGTCGAGACCAATGACCTTGCCTCGGCGATAAGGACTCTCGGAGAAGAACTCCGAGCTGAAGGCATCACCCAGAATTCTGCCCTCTTTGAGATGGAGGTGGAAGGCACGCCGCGGAACCTCCGTCCGATCCTGCGGGACGAAGTCTACCGGATTACGGGCGAAGCGTTGCGCAATGCTTTCCGGCACGCGCGGGCCCAGCGAATCGAAGTGGAAATCCTATATGGCGAACGGTGGCTTCGGTTGCGGGTCCGGGATGACGGAAAGGGCGTTGACCCGAATATTCTTAGCGGAGACGGGCTCGCCGGACACTACGGCTTGCATGGCATGCGTGAGCGCGCCAAACTTGTGGGCGGTAAGCTGACTGTCTGGAGCAAGCTCGATTCTGGTACGGAAGTGGAGCTGAGCATTCCTGCCTCTACTGCATACGCAAAACCCGCTCGCCACCGTTCCTGGTTGTCTGAGAAGCTCGCCGGGCAAGGGACGGATTTCAAAGAGACCGATGTGAAAGAGGCAACGACGAAGTCATGAGCGCCGAGGGCGGTTCGATTCGGATTCTGGCGGTGGACGATCATTCCCTTGCCCGCGAGGGGATCGCGACCTTTATCGCTGGTCAACCGGACATGAAGTTGGTCGCCGAAGCCTCGAATGGGCGCGAGGCTATCCATCAGTTCCGTGAACACCGTCCCGACGTAACCCTGATGGATCTGCAAATGCCCGAAATGAACGGTCTCGATGCGATCATCGCGATTCGCAACGAGTTTTGCGAAGCACGAATCATCGTCTTGACCACCTACAAAGGGGACGTTCAAGTTGTACGGGCTCTGAAAGCCGGTGCGCGGGCTTATTTACTAAAAGGTCTTTTGCGGAAGGAACTCCTGGAGACGATTCGTGCCGTCCATGCCGGAGAAAAGCGCATCGCGCCTGAGATCGCTTCCCAACTCGCCGAACATGCGGTCGATGACACGCTGACCTTGCGAGAAATCGATGTCCTGCGCCTGCTTGCCGGCGGGAATGCAAACAAAGTGATCGCTGATCAACTCTCGATTACCGAGGACACAGTCAAGGGCCACGTCAAGAACATCCTCTCTAAACTTGGCGCGAACGACCGCACGCACGCCGTCACGATTGCACTGAAGCGCGGAATCATTGAATTGTAACCACTCGAAAGAGTCGGACCTTTCCCCCTCGTTTTGGAGTATCGAAACAGCTTAAGCGTGTCTTATCTTTTTACGTTGAAGACAGGGGGCTGTCTGCAACGCCTATTTTCAATGTTTCCCTGCGGCTGGCCTGGGAGGGGACTTTTCCTTCTACGGATAGTTGCCGGAATCCTCCCGATTTACGACGTCATCACCAGACTGATGGGGGAACCCTACCATGAATCGCTTGCGCTGCAAATAATCGCGGCCGTCGCAGGAATCTTTCTACTCGCCGGTCTGTGGACGCCGGTTGCCGGCGCGCTTCTAACGGTCACTCAAGTCTGGATCGCTTTCTCAGGCACTGACCACCTGAGAAGTAGGATCCTGTTGGCGGCGGTGGGTGCTGCCATCGCAGTTCTGGGACCGGGCACCTGGTCGATCGATGCCCTCCTTTATGGAAGGAAGCGCCTCGATATTTGAGCGCCCCACGGGGTTGTCTTCAACTTCCGCCATCCCAAGATTGGCGAGAAGGGTTGCGGCGGTCGCCGCAATGTTCTTGGGGGTGGCCTTGGGTGCGGTCGTCATACATTACTCGATCTCAGCGGCCCTGTGGCTTTCGACTGCAATCTCCGCCGTGTGCGGTGTCGTGTTATTTCGCTCCGGGCCGACGCCCGATCAGCGCTGACACAGGACCTGACTCTGTCTGTTTCCTAGTTCAAAATTGAAGCTTTAGTGCCAGCTGAATCGAGCGCGGGCCGCCAATTTGATAGAGCGGATTAAGGCCTCCGCCCTGGCCTCCGCTTCCCAGGTAGCTTGCCAGCATCATCGTCGATTGCCCAAATAGGGGATTAGGCACACCGGGAGATGAATCGAGATAGTTGTTGGGGTTTCCAAAATTGGGGTGGTTGAAGATGTTGAAGAAGTCCGCTCTCACCTGAAGAGACAGCCCCTCCGTAAATCTGAACTGCCTCCGCAAGGTTAAATCGAGCTGCGTAGCGCCGAACCCACGTAGTGCGTTGCGTCCCAAGTTTCCTTGCCCCGCAGCGGGAATGCTGAAGGCTGCCGCATTGATAATCTTTCCGCCGGGTCCATTCGATTCGTGAACATAGAGCGGCACTCCCGGCACCAGATTTGGTCGCGCTATGCCGAAGGCTCCGCCCAGGAAACCTGTGTTGAAAGGATCCAGCCCGGTCACAACATTTACCGTGGGAGCGCTTCGCGCGTAAATGATCGAGTCTGTCGACCAGTTTCCAAAGATCGATTTCCAAATCCCGTTGCCAGGTTCCAGTATGTCGTACGAAATAGCGCCGGAAAATGTGTGCCGAATATCGTAGTCGGAAGGACCCCGCTCCTGACCAGAACTGGTATCACCGGGTGGAACGTTCAAGAAATAAACGTCGGAAGACACGTCATCGATGGAGTGCGCCCACGTGTAGGACAAAAGTGTTTGCAAGCCGTGAGCCATGCGATGGCGAAACTGGGCTTGTAGCGCGCTATAGCTGGACGTCGCGCCATTGTGCATGTAATCAAACTCGCCACTGAATTGTGCTGGATTTGGCGCATTATAAAGATCCTGTCGCATCAATTTTCGACCGCCTGCTCCCAGATACGTTAGGGTGAAAGCATCCGCCTTTCCCAAGGTCTGTTCGATTGCTGCATTCCACTCATAAGTTCTGGGTAAGACGTGTCTTGGATCTATCACGGCAGTGTACGGAGATGGCGGGGACGTAGTGAAAGAGGGCGGAGCCGCCTGAGTTGCACTTAATGGAAAGGAGGTGCTAAACACAAAGCTTTCCTGAACATATGGGAATGCGATCATTGCACTGGCTACATCGGAATACCCGAGGTCGTAGAAAATGCCGGCCCCAGCTCTCAGAACAAGATTTGAGCGCGCTTGCCAGGCAATACCCAGACGCGGAGCGAAATCATCTTTCTGTGCATGCCATAGAGGCGTGCCCTGTGGGGCCAATTGTGAGGTCGCCAGATTATCCAGGCCAAGCACCGTCATGGGTAACGTTCCGTTGGGCGACGACGGCGCGGCATTGTAGTCCCATCGCACACCGTACGTGATCGTTACGTTGTGCGTTGCATTCCAGGTGTCCTGGGCGAAAAGGCTCCAATTGGAAATGACCAACTGCACATCGGCTGTCCGTGAAGCCACGTATGCAAAAGGAACCGAGTTTGCCAGAACACTGGCTAGAGACCCGAACTCGTATTCCAACTGATACGTCAGCGCCCCCTCTTCCGGACGCAGGCGCCGATAGTCAAGCCCGAACTTGAGCTGGTGTGTTCCGATGACCTTAGAAATATTCTCGGTCAAGTTGAGCTGATTCTGGAGGTTGTCTGCGATCTTTCCGCTGTAAAAACTTAGTCCGAAGGGATTGAAATCGCCATAGAACGCAAAAAAACCGTCATTGGAAGAAGCAAACGAAGGGAATATCGCCAAATCCAGCGGAGCGGTTGCGCCCCCGAACTCATCGAGCGTGAGGAAGCTCTCGCCTTTGCTTTGGCTATAGTTAAAGCGGAACTCGTTTACTAAACGCGGTGTGATCGTCTGATTGCTTCCCAGAGTTAAACTCTGGAACCTGTTTTTTGTATGCAAGATATTACTGTATGTCGTCTGAAAGTGGCCGCCGCCACGTTGAGCGAGGCTTGAGGGCGCGTCGCTATATCTCGCAAAAATGGTCACTCTCTGGAAAGGTAGGTAATCGATCCTGAGGCTCGAAACATTCAACGTCGATGGATCGGAGTATCCCTCGATGAATGCTGCAGTGCCGTCGCCAAAGTCCTTTCCGCCGGGAGTGGGCTCTGGAAAGGCATTGAGCAAGGGCTGAACAGCCGTTGGTGCGCCTGCACGTGTAACCATGGTGGGAACATATGTATTCGCGGTTTGAGGCTGGCGCACCCTCGCCCCTTCATAGGAGCCGAAGAAAAACAGCTTGTCTTTTAAGATTGGGCCTCCAAGCACGCCGCCGAAATCGTTCTGTCTAAGGGCGGCCTTCTTGAGACCACTGTTGTCGGCAAACCAATCGTTGGCATCCAGTATCTCGTTACGGAAATACTCGAAAGCGGCGCCGTGAAACATGTTTGTACCGGATTTTGTCACTACCGACACTTGCGCACCCGGAGTTCGCCCATATTCTGGCGCAAAGGTCGACGTCTGAACTCGGAACTCTTCCAGCGCATCAAGTGGTACCAGATTACTCGTTCCGCCAAATGCGCTGGTGGCCGGAAGCTGGCCGGCTCCGCCCTGCCCGAAGTTGCCGCTTCCCGATCCCAGGTTCGCACTCACTCCATCGACCACAAAGTAATTTGCATCCGCGCGTTGGCCATTGACGCTGAACTGGCCTTGTTCGTACGTGTTGGCAGGCGTCAATACGACTCCTGGCGTCAAATCCAGGAGTGAACTGAAGCTTCGCCCGTTCAACGGCATGTACTCGACGAAGCGGTTGTCAATCAGAGTGCTCACGGCCGCGTCGGTTGCATTCGCAATGGCGTTGCTTGCTTCTACTGTGACGCTCTGCGACGCGGCGCCAAGCGTCATCTCGAAGTTGATTTCGAGAGCATCCTGGACGTGAAGGGAAACATCTGGCTTGATCAGCTTCTTGAAACCGACCTTTTCGATTTCGATGCGATAGCTGCCGGGAGGCAAATTCGTTAGGTAGTACTCGCCGGAGCCGTTCGCCGCAGTTTCATAGCGGAAATTCGTCCCCGCGCTAATGGCGGCGACTTTCGCACCCACAATGACCGCCCTGGAGGGATCAGTCACACGGCCCGCGATTGAGGCGTTGGTGGATTGAGCGCAGAGGACAGGGGAAAACGAAGAGAGGAACAGCAGCAGGAAAGCGGGGACACGCATAATCTCACCCGAAGGAAACGCGGAGGCCTGAGCGTACTCTGGGCCTGCTCATTGGGTCAACGCCCAAAAGTGTCGCTCAATAGACTCTCAAAGGGGTCGCCTCCCTACACCTCTAAAGAGGGATGCAAGTGGCCCCTCCGCTGAGATAAAGGAGAGTAACATTTGTGTCCTATGGGAAAACCCCACGGGCAAGGACGGTACGCGGGGCTGCGCCTTGCGGTAGCTGGTTTGCGGACAGTCCAGCTAAGCACCTTGCTGGTAGTCATGCTGCTGGCGTGCTGCGCGTGCGCGTTCGCATTAGATCCCTCGCTCGACGTCAGTCAGTACGCGCACACTGTATGGAAGGTTCGAGATGGGTTCACGCGAGGCGCGATCTATTCAATCGCGCAAACGCCTGACGGTTATCTGTGGCTAGGAACCCAATTCGGCTTGGTTCGCTTCGACGGAGTGCACGCCATCCCATGGCAGCCACCAGGAAATCAGCATATTCTCCCCGGGGCCGTCTACAGTCTGCTCGTTGCGAGAGACGGAACACTGTGGATAGGCGCCAAAGGACTCGCAAGTTGGAAAGACGGAAAGCTCACTGAATACCCCGAGCTTGCCGATCAATATGTCTTCAAACTCCTGGAGGGTCGTGAGGGTACGGTATGGGCTGGCAGTTCGCAAGTTCCTGCTGCTGGAAAGCTATGTGCAATCCGCGGGGGCACAGTCAATTGCACTGGTGGAGATGGCAGCCTTGGCGTTACCGTTTCCGACTTATACGAAGACAGCAAAGGCAATTCGTGGGTGGGAGTTGTAGGTGGGGTATGGAGATGGAAACCTGCTCCGTCGAAATTCTATCCCCTACCCGGTGAGAGAAATGGGATACAAGCATTTGGGGAAGATAGCGACGGCGCACTCCTGTTCGGGTGGAAGGGGGGGATCTACCGGCTGGTTGACGGCAAAACGGAGCCGTATCGATTACCAATTTTTTCGGCTCAATTCCAGGCCAAGAGTATATTTCGGGATCGAAATTCTAGTCTATGGATTGCAACCTTCAATCATGGACTGGTGCACGTTCATGAAGGAAGAACTGATGTATTCTCGGCCGTCGACGGCCTCTCCGGGGATGACGTTTCCGCCATTTTTGAGGATCGTGAAGGCAATATCTGGATATCTACGCTCGATGGACTCGACCGCTTTCGTGAGTTTACCGTCGCAACATTTACAGCGAAACAGGGTCTGACCAGATCTCTTGTCACTTCGGTTTTGGCAGATCAGAATGGCGGCGTTTGGCTGAGCACTTATGGCGGATTAAATCGATGGGATCACGGACAAATCGCTATCCCAGGAACCAGCAGCACCAAGCAGGCCGGAATGCTCAATGGGTTCCCCCCCGAGTCTCTTTTTGAGGACAATCACGGACGCGTTTGGCTTTCCACGACTCGCGAGCTAGGTTACTTCGAGAACGACCGCCTCGATTCCATCAAGGGCGTTCCAGGGGGGCAAATACTTTCGATCATCCAAGACGCTTTCAGCAATCTATGGGTGATCAATGAGCATGTCGGCCTGTTCCGCATATCAGCCCTTAACGAAGTCCGACTAATTCGATGGTCGGAGTTAGGACATGACGACCATGCGAGCGTTCTGGCTGCCGATCGTACGCAAGGAGGAGTTTGGGTTGGATTCTTCCGGGGGGGAATCTCCTATTTCTCTGATGGCCACATCCGCACATCGTACACAGCCGCCGACGGACTTGGCGCGGGCCGCATCAGCGACTTTCAACTGGATGATGACGGAACGCTTTGGATTTCCACTGAAGGCGGCCTCAGCCGATTGAAGAACAATCGCCTTGCAACGCTGACGAGCAAAAACGGATTACCCTGTGACGCCGTTCACTGGAGCATCGAAGATAACGAGCACGCGATGTGGCTCTACACAGCCTGTGGCCTGGTGCGAATTGTCCGTTCCGACCTCGACGCATGGGCTGCCGCTGTGGACAAAAGCCAAGATACGACCCAGGCAGCCCAAGTCACGGTTTTTGATAACTCCGACGGCGTCAGGAGCCTTTCCAGTCCCGGCCACTATCACCCACAGGTTGCCAAGACGCCCGATGGAAAATTGTGGTTCCTACCCTGGGATGGCGTGAGCGTCATCGATCCGCGTCACCTCCCACTCAACAACATTCCGCCTCCCGTACACATCGAGAAGATCATCGCCGATGATAAGTCTTATCCTCTATCGAACGACGTACACCTGCCAGCGCAAATTCGCAACCTCGATATTGATTACACGGCGCTGAGTCTGGTCGTGCCGGAGAAGGTGCGTTTCCGCGTCAAGCTCGAAGGCCAGGACAAGGACTGGAGAGAGCTGGTAAACCTTCGCCACGTGGAGTACACGAACCTGCCGCCGAAGCATTATCGGTTTCGCGTGCTTGCCTGCAACAACAGCGGCGTGTGGAACGAAGAAGGCGCAACACTGGATTTCGTGATCCCTCCGGCGTGGTATCAGACGAAGTGGTTCCTCGCCGCATGCGTGGCGGCATTTCTGGCGATGGCGTGGGGAATGCACGAACTGCGGGTGTGGCGACTGGCGCATCAGTTCAATATGACGCTGGAAGCGCGCGTTAGCGAGCGGACCCGCATCGCGCGCGACCTGCACGATACCCTGCTGCAGAGCTTTCAGGGGCTGATGCTCCATTTTCAAACTGGCATCGACCTGCTCCCGGGGCGTCCGGCGGAGGCCAGGAAAACACTTGAGACCGCGATTGATCGGGCGGATCAAGCGATCGCCGAGGGCCGGGACGCCGTACAAGGGTTGCGTGCATCCACCGTCGAGACGAATGACCTTGCCTCGGCGGTAAGGATTCTCGGAGAAGAACTCCGGGCTGAAGGCACCAACCCGAATTCTGCCCTCTTTGAAATGGAGGTGGAAGGCACGCCGCGGAATCTCCATCCGATCCTGCGGGACGAAGTCTACCGGATTGCGGGCGAAGCGTTGCGCAATGCTTTCCGGCACGCGCGGGCGCAGCGCATCGAAGTGGAAATCCTATATGGCGAACGGTCATTCCGATTGCGGATCCGGGATGACGGAAGGGGCATTGATCCGAAGCTTCTTAGCGGAGACGGGCTCGCCGGACACTACGGCTTGCATGGCATGCGCGAGCGCGCCAAACTTGTGGGTGGCAGGCTGGCTGTCTGGAGTAAGCTCGATTCTGGTACGGAAGTGGAGCTGAGCATTCCTGCCTCTACTGCATACGCAAAGCCCGCTCGCCACCGTTCCTGGTTGTCTGAGAAGCTCGCCGGGCAAAGGACGGATTTCAAAGAGACCGATGTGAAAGAGGCAACGACGAAGTCATGAGCGCCGAGGGCGGTTCGATTCGGATTCTGGCGGTGGACGATCATTCCCTTGCCCGCGAGGGGATTGCGACCTTTATCGCT
>Ga0210396_10002406_pt1 | contig 19124 bp, 17 predicted proteins | sample IncBWH17OmetaG_FD_155466 | JGI IMG/M metagenome (GOLD analysis project Ga0210396, IMG submission 155466) | Forest soil microbial communities from Barre Woods Harvard Forest LTER site, Petersham, Massachusetts, United States - Inc-BW-H-17-O ... | reverse complement strand
GACTCCGTTGGAGGCCTCGGCGACCAAACGTAGGTCCTTTTGATTGGCGATGAGCGCGGCGATCCCTTCCCGGATGAGCACGTGGTCGTCAACCGAGAGAACGCGAATTTGACCGGGACTGTTGCCTATCTTACGGCTGATGTTCATCCGTTTCCCCAATCTTCTTTCGCAAGAACGAAAATCTGCGCCGCGGCTTGGATCTTCCGTAGGCAATGGAGGCCGGGACAGTCAACTCGATTTCCGTTCCAGCTCCATGCTGACTCCAGACTTCCAGCTTCCCGCCGAAGCTCTTCGCGCGTTCCCGCATCCCAGGGAGCCCCCAATGACCGGCGCGGGCACCGCGGTTGGCAACTTGTGGAGCAATTCCGCTTCCGTCGTCTCGCACGTGCAACAGAAATGCAGAATCGCCATATGTAATTTCCGCCTCGATCTTTTGCGCTTTCGCGTGGCGGAATGCGTTTCGCAGCGCTTCCCGCGCAATGCGGTAGATTTCGTCGCGCAACAGAGGATCGAGTTCTCGTGGTTTCCCTTCCACCAGGACGCGCACGAACGGCGCCGTGCCATTGTTGCTCTGGGCCGCCAGTTCCTCACCGAGATCCGTCAATGCATCCGCTACATCTTTGTCGCCGACAATGGACTCACGCAAGTCCGAGACTGTGTCCCGGCCTTCGGCAATGGCTTTGTCTCCGCGCTCCAGCGCAATATCCAGAGCCTCAATGACGTCGCTTGGCTGGCCGGGAAGCAGGTCGCGCACCGCTTGCAAGCGAAACATCAGTCCCTGAAAACTTTGCAAAAGAGAATCATGGAGTTCGCGCGCGATGCGGGTCCGCTCTCTGACGCGCTCTTCCAGTCGCACGTTGAATTCCCGCGCCACTTGCATCAACCGCAGATGATACACCCCCACAAGCAACGCAAAGAACGCAGCCACGCCCGACAGACGGAACCAAGTCGTTTGGTAGTATGCTGGTGCCACTGAAAAGTCTAGGAACGCCCCGGCTTCGTTACATACCCCGTCGTTGTTGCAGGCGGTGACTCGAAATCGATAATCCCGCGGACCCAGACCTGTGTAAAAAGCTTGGCGGCGGGTGCCAACATCCTGCCAATCGTGGTCCCAGCCTTCGAGCTTGTCCCTAAAGCGTATCTTTTCCGGCGCGACTAGGCTGAGCGCCGTATAGTCGATCTCTAGCTCGCGGACCAGCGGGGGCAGGCGGGGATTCGATGATGCATCACCCGATAAATTTTCCCCGTACTCCTTGCGGTCGGCGATGACCTTCTCGATATGCACCGGCGGCGGGAGCTTGTTGAACCGGAGGTGGCGCGGATCGACCACGCTGATGCCGTCGGGAACACTGAACCAGAGTTTCCCATCTGACGACTTGGCGACGCGCGGCGTATAATCGCCAACCATGGCGAGAAGCCTTAGCCCATCCGAACTATCGAAAACTGTGGCGTGAATCGTGCGGGCTGTCTTGTCTGCAGCATCGCTCCTCGCGTCCAACTCGGAGCGCGCAACGCGTACCAAGCCGCAGGGCATCATTATCCAGACCGATTGAGCGTCGTCTTCCATGGTCCATTGGACCGCGTCGCAAGGCAAACCGCTCTGGCTCGTGAACGTGGCGATGTGACCGTTTTTCAATCGACTGAGTCCGCCCTCAGAGGCGATCCAAAGCGCGCCTTCCCCGTCGAACCGAAGTTGATTGACACGGCCCTCGCCCAGCCCATCGGCGGCCGAATAGGATGACTGGACATGGCCGTCACGAAACCAGGCGACGCCGCCCTGAGAAAATCCGAGCCACAGGCTGCCATGCAAAGGATCCGTAGCCAGAACCACGGCAGGATCCTTGCGTCCAAATGCGGCCCACGGAATAGGTGGAAACACATTATCCTGCGACAATCGCAAAAGGCCGACGTCGCGGTTGGCGATCCAGAGATTCCCCGAAGTGTCTTCGGCGAGGGACTCCACCAACCCACCGGGAGCCGCCGCAGGAATAAACCGGTCTTTCTCCAGGTAGCCGATGCCGGAGAGCGTGGAAACCCAGATTCGCCCGCGAGAGTCCTGAAATAGGGACCCCACCCCCTCATCCGGCAGTCCGCTGTCGACAATTTGTTGCGCGACGACCCTGGCCCGGTGCTGGCGGAACAGCGTAACCTGGCCCTGATTCAGGCGGTTTAAGCCATCAAGGGTACCGAACCAAACGCTTCCGTCCCTCGCCGCTAACATGCCTCCCCAGGGAATATCCGATAAACCTTGTTTCTTGGAATACGTGACCACGGGAAGCTCGTGAAAACGGTCGAGCCCGTTGACGGTGGCGACCCAGATATTGCGCTCACGATCCTCAAACAAATCGTAAATATCGTCGCCGGACAGGCCGTCCGACTCGGAAAACACATCGGTCCGTCCCTGGTGTATATGCACAATACCCCGGCCTGCAGGACACACCCACAGACTACCGTCGTGATCGCGGAGCATTCTGAGGAAACGGAACCCCCGCCTCGCAATGGGGAATCGATACACCGCCTCCGCTTTTCCATCAGCCAGGCGCATGACTGTACCTGTTGCGGCGATCAAGACAGTGCCATCCTCACTATCGGCCATGTCCTGCATTCTTCTGTCTGGCAAGCCTGGCACCGCATAGAATTGCGGGGGGCCGGGTCTCCATCGCCACACTCCTGCCTCTAATCCGACCCAGAGATTTCCTTTGCTGTCCGTATGCAATCCGAAGACGCCGTGGTCAACACCGCTCATCTCCGGGCTGCACTGGACGCTGCCATTCTGAATCTTGCAGAGTTTTCCATCGGGAGGCCCAGCAGACCCATTCGTGCCGGCCCATATCGAGCCCTCATGATCTTCAACCAAAGCACGAATGGCCAATCCAGCCAGCTCGGCATACTGAGTGAGCTTACCGTTCTTCCAGCTTGACAGCCCATTCCTTGTGCCGACCCAAAGAGTCCCGTCGCGCGACGCGACTAGGCTCGTGATGGTGCTGGAGGGGAGATGCTGATCTGGCGGTGGCTGCCAGAGGACATTTCGGACACCATCGAAGCGATACAAGCCGAAGGCTGTCCCCAACCAGAGGTACCCGTCGGGTGTCTGGGCGATTGAGAGAATGGAGCCTTTGGCAAAGCCGTCCCGGATCTTCCAGGCCGTATGCGCGTACTGGCTGACGTCTAGCGTCGGGTCCAGCGCAAACGCACTGGTTCCGGCCATCAGCATGCCCGCCAGTATCGCGCCCACCACTTTGCCGTGACTCGTATGCAAAATTACATCCGGCGCAGCTCTCAAACCAACAGCCGGCCCTCCGATACGCTCATACTATCCGACGCGAACTGATTCAATGAGCCAAGCATCTGCCCTCGCTTTTTCCAGCGCATGTCTACCAGATCAGCTTCAGTCCGAACTGTATCTGGCGTGATGTGGTCGTGGTGGAGGTGAGGACGCCCGCCGAAGAAATTGGGGCTCCGTTGGCTCCAAACAGGCTGGTATTGTTGGTCGTTACCACCGGCGACGCAAAATTCGTGTGATTCAATACGTTGAAGAACTCAGTTCGGAATTGCGCATGAAACTTCTCTGAGCCGCCTAGGTTGCGAACGAGCGAGGTATCCAGGTTGAGAATGCCTGGACCGATAAGAATATTGCGCCCCGCGTCTCCAAACCGGGTGCTCGGGTTGGGGAAAGCAAAACACTGCGTTCTGATGTAGTCAAGCGGATTTCCCGGATTCACACGAGAGCCGCTGCATCCCGGTCCGGTCAGTACATCCGGCCGGTCGAACTGATCGCCCTTCATTCCTAACGGGTCTCCAGTGATTATCGGTGTAAACGGTTCGCCGGAGGCAATGTGTAGAATCCCACCCCATTGCCAACCGCTTAATGCCCATTGCAGCGCTCGTGGGCAGGCTGTGAAAGTCGGGATTTCCCAGATGTAGTTGACCGAGAGGTTTTGATGAATGTCGAAGTCGGCGAGTCCACGCCCGTTTCTTTCATCGAACCAAAGCGTGGGGACGCTGTTCGCGAAGGTACCGGGGTTGCTGTTCGCCGACTCGGAACCCGAGTCAATAATTTTGCCCCACGCGTATGACACTCCGCCTTGCAGCCCTTTGCTGAGTCGGCGAGTTAGCTGTATCTGGAGGGCATGGAAAATGGAATCGGAGTTCCACATAGTGCCAGAGATCTGGCCTACGTTCGGGTTGAGAACAGTCCCATTGACCGGCCATACGTAGCCCTGCGGCGTCAACGTCGGAAGCACCATGTCGAAATTGTTCGTGAAGTAGGGAAGATGAACGCCTCGCGATCCCGAGTAGCCGACCTGCAACACCGTATCCGGAGCAATGCTCTGCTGAATGTTGAAGTTCCACTCCATGTCATAGCTGCGCGGAGGATTCGGCTGAACATACGCGTAACGAAGCGTAGGCGTGGTCAATAGCGGAAATGCTCCACTTGGAAACGACCCCTGGGGCGGTGTGGTGATGTTACCCAACTCAAAAAACGGAGCCGCCAGCAGGCTCGTCACCGCAAACAAATATGGGAGAGGTAAATTATCGAATATTCCGAATCCACTGCGGATCGATGTCTTACCGTTACCTAGCGGATCCCACGCAAAGCCCACCCTCGGTTCAAAATCGAGCTTCGTCGGATTCGAGAAGAAAGGGTCTCCGAGGTGTGGGGTTGTTGAAGTCAACGATGGCAGATTCGAGAGTTTCCCATGTGCTTCGCTCACGACCGTCGCTGCCTCATAACGCAGCCCCAGATTGACAGTCAGATTGGGCCTCGCTCTCCAGTCATCCATAACGTATCCCGCATAAATAGACTGCCGGAGATTGCGTGGCGTGATTCCGCTTCCGATTGGCGCGTTGAACGACGTTGGCTGGTCCTGCAGGAAGGCAGAGAGTGATCCGAACACGAACTGGCCCAGCGGGCTGGTTTTGCCCAGTTCGTCGTCGCGAATGCTTTCAAAAGCAAAACCAAACTTTAGGGAATGAGTTCCTAACGTCGTGAACGCATCATTGTAGAACTGATACGAGTTGTAATGAAAATCGAACTCGCCGACGGCGCCAAAGCCCCCTGGAAACGTCGAGAGTTCCGAGTTCGCTATAACTCCCACGGGTTGGCCAGGCAAAAAGCCGAGCGACGTGTCTGCTGCCAGAGGGTTAATCGCCTTTAAACTCTTTGCCGCTTGCGAGACGACACGGCTGAAACCCAATCGAGCCGAGTTGGCCATGTTGGCGCCGAATAAGTGCGTTTCCTCGAGAACTGCGGCTTGGCGGCGGGACAGGGTCCCAATGATGTTGTTATTGAAGGAATCCGGTCCCTCCGTTTTTCCATTGTCAAACATGTAGGTTCCGAACAGGCTATCATCGTTCCCGATAGTGAAGTCCGAGCGTGAGGTAAAGAAGTCCTCATTGGTGTTCTGCGGAGTTGGAAGCGTGAAATTGCCGGTGTCGCCCCGGACCGGACCGTTCGGAAGGGGATAGAACGCCAGGTACGGCCCTACTCTTGGATCCACAGTAACAGTACCTGAGCTGAGAATCCCGGTGCGGGCTGCGGCCGAAGGCACAATGTCCACCGTTGTTGTTGAAAGCAGCTGACGAATTCCTTCGTAGTCGCCAAAAATAAACAACTTGCTTTTGATAACTGGCCCTCCAGCATCGGCTCCGAACTGATTGCGCCGGAATGGAGGCGGAGATGGAGTTGTGTCGAAGAAGTTGCGGGCGTCGAGCGTGCTATTGCGCAGAAACTCATAAGCCGAGCCGTGTAGCTCATTTGTGCCGGAGCGCGTTATAGAATTGATCACTCCGCCCGACGTCCTGCCATAACTGGCTGGCGCGCTGTTTGTAATGACAGAAAATTCCTGAATCGCCTCCACGCCGAGCAAGACACCGAGAACGCTGCCGGGCCCTCCATTGGAATAGTCGTTTATGCTGATTCCGTCGAGTCGGTAGTTGTTGCCTTGTGGGCGCGTTCCGCCGATGCTTAACTGCGTCCCGAGACCGCGGTTTGCCCGTTGATTACTCAGAGCGAGCGGGTATTGATACACGCTAGTGACTCCCGCTTGCAGCTGTGCGAGCGTCGTCCAGTCGCGCCCGTTCAGAGGTAATTCGCGAACCGTGGTCGAGTTCTCAGTTGCCTCCAAGGTCGAACTGGCCAATTGGATAGCGGGCGGTGTGCCTGAAACTTCGATTTTCGTTTTAACCTCGCCTGGGTTTAACTTGCAATCGATTACCTCCTCGGAACCTACCGTCACAACAACACCCGATCTCACAACCGTTTCGAATCCGTCCTTGGAGGCACTGATCTCATATGTACCAGCCACCAGGTTCGGGGCCGTGTAGATCCCGTGGTTGTCTGCGTTTACGGACCGGAGGATAGCGGTTTCAGAGTTCTTAACAGCAACCTGCGCTCCTGCAATCGCGCGTCCGGAGCTGTCCCTCACACTCCCAGAAATAGTCCCTCCAGCGACTTGTGCGAGACAAGCACTGCCGGCCACCAGTGCGATTGCAGTGACGCACGCGACCGCGAAAAAACTCGAAACCAACGGTGCGCGGGTTGGGTTGAGAAACATCTCGACGCTCCTGCTTAGACGGATTCGCCTGACCCGTCCCTTCCGAAACCGCCATGCCGACCGACGCAGTTTCGGACACTTGAGTACTGTCAGCGAATCCAGCCCCACACTTTCCCCGCCGCAATTATAGACGCGTCACAATCTATTGCTCTCTCGAACGATCTCTCGCAAGCAAATCACTGTGAGAACTGGTACTCCTGCACCTCGTTTCCCATTTTTGTCTCATGAGACAGCACCCTAGCGTGACGGTTAATCACAGTGAGCTAGCCGTTGCTCACATTTTCAGGCTCGCTGAGACCTGCAAATATTTGAGTGTGATTGGAGATGCTGAACGGCCGATCACAACAAGGAGATTGGCTGTGAATGCAGCAGAAAAGCTAGCGAAGAACATAATCGCGAACTACGACAATCCGTTACAGAGCAGTACGGTAGATATACCTGCACAGGTTGAGTCCTTACTGCAAAGCTTAGGGGCAACAACTTCCGATTCCGGAGGTAAGGTCACCTATTACGGCTCCGACCCCATCAAGCCCGACCGATTACCCTACGGATCTGCGTGCGCAATCGCACTTGCGGCAAAAGCGATCATGATCGCAAAGATTTGGAAGGAACGCACGGGCGAGGCGCAGGACATTCACGTCGACGTGCGTAAGGCTTTGCGGCGCTTTTCACCGTTTCTCGAAGGGAAGTGGGAACTGGTGAATGGATTCCCTGGACGCACGGATCCATATAGTCCATTTCTCGGCGGTCCGGATATTGTTCCCACCAAGGATGGCAAGTGGCCGATGTTGGCCGATGTTTTTCCCGCTTTACGCCAGCGCGCACTCGATCTCCTTAAACCCAAGGTGGCTATTATGAAGCGGTACGCGATGCGGTGAAAGAGTGGAACGGCGAGGAACTTGAAGAAGCCGGTGAGAAAGCGGGCATCCCCATGCCGCTCGCCCGCAACATCAAAGACGTGCTGAAGATGGATGCCTTCACCAAGTCCGTGGGGCTGATGCCTCTCGTCAGCGTCGAGAAGGTAGGTGAAACGGATCCAATCCCATTCACAACCAATCCGAAGACGCCGCTCGAGAGTATCCGTCAGCTCGCTACAACTCACGTCATTGCAGGCCATCGATCGGTCGCGCGATGGCCCTGCATGGCGCCGACGCCCTCAACCTGTGGCGGCCATCCGATGTCGAACATACGCTCTGGCACTACACCTCGCATGTCGGAATGCGGTCCACCCTGCTTGAGTTGAAAAATAAGGAAGGCCGAGCAGTTTCTTGAACTTCTTTCCAAGGCCGATGTATTTGTCTCGAATCGACGTAAAGGATGGCGGGAGCGATTCAATATCACGTCGGAGGAAACCATTAAACAGCGCCCCGGTCTGATCGATGTACAGATAACCTGGGCCGGCGAAACCGGACCCTGGTCGAATCGCGTCGGCTTCGACATCACCGCCGCGTTCGCATGGGGCCTCGACAATATTGAGGGTACCGATCAAAATCCAGCGCATCCGGCGATCTGGGTGACATGCGACTACGTAGCGGGTTGGCTTGCAACCTGCGGAGTCCTGGCGGCACTGGTACGGCGTGCGAAGGAGGGCGGAAGCTACCGCGTCGTGGTTTCGTTGTCACGCACGGCTCTCTGGCTTCCTGACTTGGGCGTCTTCGATCGCGATTACGCGACAAAAACGGCCGGCTCAAGTGATGAGCACCTCTATCCGGATCCTGATGGATTCGTCGTCGATACGCCAATGGGTCGCTATACCGGCGTCAAAGAAATGATCGAGATGTCGAAGACGCCGGGAGAATACAAGTATCCATTGACTCCGTTGGGTTCGGCGCAACCAAGCTGGCTCTAAGCGGGTGAGCCAAATCAAATCGGAGAGGACAACATGATCTCAGGACCGACCGGGCGGCTAGTCCTGGTGATCATGAAGGGACACCCTGGCAGCGAGTTTGAGGTGAGTGAAGTCTCAACAGTGTCTAACATACCCGGTTTCAATAAGGTGGAAACCCAGCTTATAACCTGCACTGCTTGGCAGTGTATTTGCTGTTGACTCATATCTGAACGAGGAACTCAACATGAAGTCGCTTTTACACGATTTGTTGTCTCTAAGTACGAACGTGGTCGGTCTTCTTGTCGTGTTACTGGCGTTCGCTACCGCTACTGTTTCCATACCAGCGTATGCCCAGGACATCTGGCAGATTGAACCGAAGAGTTCAGTTGCGGCCTTGTCTTTGGGAGCGGGAGCGAATCAGTTGCAAATTGGTTTTGCTCGCGTTAGCGGTGAGGTCGTATTCGAATCCAACGATCCGAGCGATCCGATCGTTACCTTGAAGATTGTTGGCGATGCGCAAGCAGCAGATTACGCAAGCATGAGCTTTAGCTCCAAGCAATCCGCGATTAGTGCTAATGGAAAGTTGACGGTCACCGGCGATCTCTCGGTTACCCGCGTGGAGCGAAGTGTGACGATGGAGCCGAACGAAGCTTATGCCGGGCCGCAGTACGGCGATCCCGTGGTCCGCACTACTACTCGTGAAATCACTCTTGTGTTTTCAGATCCTCGCCAGATCCCCTCGCAAAACAGGGTAATGCATTTTCCCGGGATGAGCACCGTTAACCGCGAGGATTTCCCCCAGCTTCTGGATGCAATCGCGCAAGACGATTGGCCGATCCGGTTGACTAATGACGAGAAGTGCGAAAATCCATCAACGATCAGTGAAGACTACCATGGCCCGGAGTGCACGGGCACTGTCATTGCAAGTGTTAGTAACGCTGTGGTTCGGAGAGGAAACCCGGGAGCGGAGGATTTCTCTGGCTTCGAACCGACCGTTACACCAGACCGCAATAAGGCCACGATCGCGCTGAATCTGAAGCTCGAGGAAATATCGGCATCGCCCAGCGTTTCCAGGTAGGTCTGGTTTCGCACTCGGACCGAGACTAAGAAATCGAAAGATCCGAGCTTAGCCTTACGGAATGCGGCTGAAGCTCGTAAGACCGGAATACGCAATCGGAGGATTTAGTGAAAAAGACAAAGATGTTGCTTCCACTGTTATTAGTTGCGGGCTGGGTAATGGCGCAGACGAATCCAGATCCGCCGCTAAAGAATAAAAGCCAAATTGCCGTACAGGGATGCGTCAGCCGTTCCAGCGGTGATTACGTGCTCATGCAGCTTGATCCAGGCAACAGTTATGTACTGCACTCAGCCAACAACATCAAGCTGGAACATTATCTCGGACAGGAAGTGGAGGTTACAGGAACCAAATCTGCAACGCTCAGCGACACTTCCGATGCTGGCAGGTCAGCCCCCTCAACAACCGTCACGGTGAACTCGATTAGAACCATTTCCAGGGAATGCAGGCAGTAAGGGGAGGAAAAAAGCAGCTACGTCAAGGAAATGACAACACGAGCTCAGGAAGGCATTAGCGTACGCCGAAGTCGAATTTGATTCGAAGGAGCGCGTAAAAGCCGAGACCTTATTAGGCACCACGGGAGGGACGTATGGCCAAATTTAGCCGACGTGAAGTGCTGATCGGCGGAGCTGCGGCGTTAGCGGCCGCCACATTGCCGGCCGTAGCACTTTCGAGATCAATTACGGATTCACTATCGCTGAATGACACAAAAGGGGACGGATCCATGGCGACAATCGCGACAAAAGACGACACAATGATCTTCTACAAGGACTGGGGCCCAAAGGGTGCCCAGCCCATTGTGTTTCACCACGGCTGGCCTCTGTCATCCGACGATTGGGACGCGCAGATGCTGTTCTTCCTTGCCAACGGCTATCGCGTCGTTGCGCACGACAGGCGCGGTCACGGTCGCTCCTCGCAAGTGGCCGCTGGCCACGACATGGACCACTATGCGTCCGACGCCTCGGCGGTGGTCGAGCATCTCGACCTGAGGAATGCGATCCATGTGGGCCATTCGACAGGTGGTGGCGAGGTAGCGCGCTATGTTGCGAAGTACGGCGAGCCTCAGGGCCGCGTAGCCAAGGCGGTGCTGATCGCCGCTGTTCCCCCGCTCATGGTCAAGACCGGAACGAACCCGGACGGCACTCCGATCGAAGTGTTCGACGGCTTCCGCAAGGCGCTGGCTGAGAACAGGGCTCAATTCTTTCTTGACGTCGCTTCAGGCCCGTTTTACGGCTTCAACCGGCCTGGTGCGAAGGCGTTGCAGGGAATCATCCAGAATTGGTGGCGTCAGGGGATGATGGGTAGCGCACTCGCTCATTACGAAGGCATCAAGGCTTTCTCCGAGACAGACCAAACGGGCGACCTGAATGCGATCACGGTGCCGACTCTCGTGATGCAGGGTGAAGATGACCAAGTCGTACCGTACAGAGACGCTTCATTGCTGCAGGCCAAGCTGCTCAAGCATGGCACGCTCACCCTTTTATTCTCCTCCATGTATTCGCCAATACTCGCTTTCCGCTTCGTCTGTGTCGCGTTTGCGTGTCAGCAGCCAGAAGACAACTTTTGAAGACGCAATGGATGAAACGAATCCAAATACAATCATCACTCCCAAGGCGAGCCACTCACTCGCATGAGAACTGAAAGCATAGTTTAAGAGCCACTTCATAAAAAACAGCCTCAATCGATAGCGACAATAAGGAACAAGTCAAGTAGAGATATAACGTCCACGATCTAGCGAAGTTGCCTTAGCACGTTGCCTTCTCCGCTGAGCGCGGGCGACGTTCGGGTTGGAGCAGCCATGCTGTACTAAATCGACCGGCAGCCTTAGACCGGGGCTGTCGCCCGGCCCTGCGGATCTGCCGATTGCAATGACTCTGCAGTGAATGGGCGACCGATTTCAGGCGTGCTCGAAACAGCCTTCTCTTGCATGATCATTGGCCCAGCTAAGAATGCGCTGCGCCCTCCCTTAACAGCTTCGGAAAACGCACTCGCCATCCGGACCGGGTCAAGCGCACGCGACACAGCTGTATTTAACAGCACCCCGTCGAAGCCCCACTCCATGACTTGACAGGCGTGAGAAGGAAGGCCTATCCCCGCATCCACGATCAACGGAATCTGGGGAGCACGTTCGCGCAGTTCGCGTAAACCGCGAGGATTACGTGGTCCCTGGCCGGTTCCGATGGGAGCCGCCCAGGGCATGAGCACTTCACAGCCAGCATCCATCAGACGCCTACAAAGAACCCAGTCCTCCGTGCAGTAGGGAAAGACTTGGAAGCCGAGTTTTACGAGTTCTCGGGTGGCATCAACCAGACCAAAGGGGTCTGGCTGAAGATTCACTTCATCTCCGATGACTTCGAGTTTTATAAAATTCGTCTGGAACAACTCGCGGGCCATGGAGGCCGTGTTCACTGCCTCGCGCGCTGTATGACAGCCTGCGGTGTTGGGGAGGATCTTGCGACCTGTCTCGCCCAGCAAATTCCAAAAAGACCCACCTGCATTCGGTGAACCTAGGCGCCCACCAGGAAGCTGCCGCCGAACCGACACGGTAAGCAGCGCGGGATCAGCTGCGCTTATAGCAGCCGCCAATTGCACAGGAGATTCGTACCGCGATGTGCCGAGTAGAAGGCGACTCGCGAAGCTCTGTCCATACAAAGTGAGTGTGTCCTCTCTTTTACTACCGTTCACGCTAACCTCCTGCTGCAGGATGCACGATGTCGATATGGTCGCCCGGCTGGAGTTCGCATCCGGCATAGTTTGCGCACGGAATAAATTCGCCGTTGCAGGCTACGGCGAATGGAATTGGTGGAACGAGTGCCACTAGTAATGCCGCCAAAGTTGGCGGCTCTGGTAGGTTCTGCGTTCGGCCATTCACAAAGACGGACATGCTTGTTCCTCCTCGACCTCGTGAGCACACTTACGTAGGCAGGACCATCGCCCGGTGTACGGTTCTTCCCATCGCCCAGATAGCAAAGGCAATGCCTCCTCAACGATTGCGGGGGACAGCAGAAAACCGTGACGATACAGCCCGTTGATTCTCAGCACGTGCCGTCCGAGGTGATAGAAAAACGCAGGCCGGTTGTCGGGGAGGGCTGGTCGCACTTGCGCAGCGAACTCCAGAATGCGCGCCTCAGCCAGGGCCGGCAGTATGGAGTATGCAGACGTAAGTAACTCCAATGCGCCGCGAACCGACATTGGAGAGCGATCGTCACTCTCGACGCTGCTTGCCCCGACAACCAACTTACCCTCAGCACGAGGTACCACATAGACGGAAAACCGCGGGTGCAGCAGGCGCAGCACGTGGTGCAATTCAACGTCCGGCGCATCGAGGCGTACGATTTCGCCGCGAACGCCACGCAGTTGCGATAAATCTCGGCGTGCGCCCATGCCGCGGCAGTCTACAACGATGCCCGCGGCGGGCAGCGCGTCCCCCGCTACAAACGTTTGCCAGTGACATTGAACACCTGCTTCTTCGAGCGCGAGGGCGAGAGTCTTCAGCAAGGCCCGATTGTCAATCTGCGCCTCGCCGGGAAGATACAGGGACTGCTGAAACCTTGAATCGAGTGCCGGCTCCAGCTCACTGAGTCGAGCCGCATCCACGTGAACCAGATGCGCCTGTGCGTCGCGCCTTGCGAGGAGTCTCTCGAAGCGACGTGCCTCGTCTGCATCCTCGCGATGCCAAAGCAGTAGCGTTCCGTCATCACGATAGAAAACCGGCTCTAGCAATTCGGCGAGCCATTGCGGCCACAGGCTAAGGCTGCGCCGCCCCATCGCTACGATTTCCGGATCGGCATCAACGGCCTCAGCCGAAGGAGTAATCATCCCAGCCGCGACCCATGCGGCTGAACCTTCTCCGCGACTGCTTGCTGCATCGTAGAGAGCGACCCGCGCACCAGCCTTCGAGGCGCGCCAAGCCAGAAGCCGGCCTAGCAAGCCGCCGCCAACGATAGCAATGTCGGGTTGCGTCACCGATAAACCTCACCGCCACCAGCGACAAATTCGCGAGCCTTTTCCGCCATTCCTTTCTGCTCGTCTGACCCATACGTGGCGCGAATCTCTTCCGTGATTTTCATCGAACAGAATTTGGGTCCACACATGGAACAGAAGTGTGCGGTCTTTGCCCCTTCGTGAGGTAAGGTTTCATCGTGATACTCGCGCGCTCGCTCGGGATCGAGGCTCAAATTAAATTGATCGTCCCAACGAAATTCGAAGCGCGCCTTCGACAACGCGTTGTCCCTAAGCTGGGCCCCAGGCCAACCCTTCGCCAAATCGGCGGCATGCGCCGCAATCTTGTAACTGATAATGCCGGTCCGAACGTCTTCTTTGTTTGGAAGACCAAGGTGTTCTTTGGGAGTGACGTAGCAGAGCATCGCGGTGCCGTACCAGCCAATTTGTGCCGCACCGATGGCGCTCGTGATGTGATCGTAGCCGGGGGCGATGTCGGTGACGAGCGGCCCCAGGGTGTAGAAGGGAGCCTCGAAACAGTGCCGAAACTCTTCGTCCATATTTTCCTGGATGCGCTGCATCGGTATGTGACCGGGACCTTCGATCATCACTTGTAGGTCATGCTTCCAAGCGCGTTCTGTCAACTCTCCGAGCGTGCGCAATTCGGCAAACTGGGCTTCATCATTGGCGTCATAAATCGAGCCCGGGCGAAGGCCATCGCCCAAACTGAACGAAACGTCATAAGCCTTCATGATTTCGCAGATTTCATCGAAATTTGTGTACAGGAAATTCTCCTGATGGTGAGCAAGACACCACTTGGCCATAATCGAACCGCCGCGAGAGACGATTCCAGTTAGTCGCTTCACCGTGAGTGGAATCCACGGCAACCGAACCCCGGCGTGCAGAGTGAAATAGTCAACACCCTGTTCAGCCTGCTCGATGAGCGTGTCGCGCATCAATTCCCACGTAAGCTCTTCGGCGCGCCCACCTACTTTTTCAAGAGCCTGATAGATGGGAACGGTGCCGATCGGCACCGGTGAGTTGCGCAGAATCCACTCCCGGATCTCGTGAATGTGTTCTCCGGTTGAGAGATCCATGATCGTATCCGCGCCCCAGTACGTTGCCCAAATCATCTTGTCCACTTCCTCCGCGGGCGAAGACGTGACCGCGGAGTTGCCAATGTTGGCATTGATCTTCACTTTGAAATTGCGACCGATGATCATCGGTTCCAATTCAGGGTGGTTTACGTTCGCCGGAATAATCGCGCGGCCCGCGGCCACTTCAGAGCGCACAAACTCAGGACTGACCCGTTTGGGAAGCTGCGCGCCTAAAGGCTGCCCGGGATGTTGACGCAAGCGCGATGCGTGCGAGGGATCCTCCAACAATCGCTCCAGTTGCATCGATTCACGCAGGGCCACGAATTCCATTTCCGGCGTGATAGTACCTTTTCGCGCATAATGCATCTGGCTTACGTTCTTCCCTCTACACGAGCGACGAGAGCTAAACGAGGGAGGAAAGCGCAAGTGGAACGTCAAGAGATTGGCCTCGAGTCCACGAGCATATTCGGAACTACGCCGCGTGAGAGTCTCGGTATCCTCGCGGTCCTTAATCCAATCACTCCGCAGGGCAGGCAGACCCCGAGTCAAGCGAATGCCCATCTCTGGGTCTGTGTAGGGGCCAGAGGTGTCGTAAACCGGCAAGGGAAGGTTAGCCTCGGCGTGATCGCCATGACGCGTATCTGAGAGAGTGATCTCTCGATACGGTACGCGAACGTCCGAACGGCTGCCTTGCAGATAGCGCTTGCGCGACGCTGGGAAGGAGGAAGGCGTACGAATTGTCGACAAAGTTGGAGATTCTTTCAGCATATGATCCTCTTTTTGGAAATCGCAGCCTTTTAAGGCCGACAGCGCATTCATCCATTGCTTCAGTTACAGGACGCCTCCCTCGTGGACGTCTTCAAACAGCTTGACATTGTCTCGATAGTCGACGTGTACTCCAACGAGCACCGGGCCGGGCGTATCGAAGGCCTTGCGCATGGTTGGTGCAATCTCATCGGGCCGCTCAATTCGCAGGCCGGTGGCGCCGAAGGCTTCGGCGTACTTGACGTAATCCACCGGACCAAAATCGACGCCCGACGTGCGGTTGTACTTAATTCGTTCTTGCGTGCCCACCATGTCGTAGTGGCCATCGATCCAGATCATGTGAACCAGATGGGAATTCAGACGAACTGCAGTCTCCAGCTCATTTGCGGAGAATAAGAACCCGCCATCGCCGGAGATGGAGAGCGCCTTCTCGTGCGGACGGACGATGGTGGCTGCGATGGCCCAGGGCAGGGCAACACCGAGCGTCTGTTGACCGTTGGTGATTAGAAACTGCCGTGCGCGAAAGCTAAAGAGATAGCGGCACAAATACATACTGAAGCTTCCCATGTCCGAGCACACAGTTACATCCGGCGTCAGTATTTTCTGCAGCTCGCTGATCAGTCGTAAAGGATGAATCGGAAGGCCGGACTTTGCCGCCGCCTCAGCCATCAGCCGTTTTCGATCCTGAGCGATCAACTGCAGCAATTCGGCAGATTCGGCAGCAAGTCGTGGACGATGGAGGAGCGGTGACAGCGCGTCGAGTGTCTCTTCAATATTCCCAATCAGCTCGACAGCCGGAGAATAGTCGTTTTCGATCTTCGCCGGAGTGGCGTCGATGTGAATGATCGGCCGGTCGTAGCCCTTATTCCATATCGACGGCCAATACTCAACCGCGTCATAACCGATGGTAATTACGACGTCGCCAGAGCCCAGCAAATCATCTGCCGGCTGGTTGGCAAGTTGCCCGACGCGACCACCGAAGCGGGGGAAGTCCTCCTGCGAAACCGCGCCTGCGGCCTGGAATGTCCCAACAACGGGCAGCGCGGTGGTTCTCAGCAGATTACGAATCGCCTCGGCAGATCTCGGCTTGCTTGCCATCAATCCCAGAAAAATCACTGGCGATTTCGCGGAGTTGATGAGACGGGCCGCCTCAGTAAGAGATGTTTTGGCTGCGGGGCCCTGGTCGACGAATGTCGAAAGCCGGATGGGTTCGCACTGCGCCTCACCGGTCATGATATCCATCGGAAGGCTGACAAAAGCCGCGCCGGGACGGTCAGCCTCGGCTGCCCGAAACGCAGCGGACAGCACTTCTGCTGTAGCTACGGGAGAATCAATCTCCGCGGCGTACTTGGTTATCGGCCGGCAAACGGCCACCGAATCCAGCGTCTGGTGATGAGACTTCAGGCGATCGGCAACAGCCGGAGCGCCTCCCAGAGCAACTATGGCGTCACCTTCCGTATTTGCGGTGACTAGCCCGGTTGCGAGATTCGAGACCCCCGGGCCTGAGGTGACAATTGCAACTCCTGCCTTCCCGGTCATCCGCCCGATTCCACCGGCGATAAACGCAGCGTTCTGTTCGTGGCGGCAAACTACAGTTTTTATGCTGGAGTCTCGAAGTCTGTCAAAAACTTTGTCTATCTTTGCTCCGGGAACGCCAAACACGTGCTTCACGCCGTGGGCCTCCAGCGTCTCTACCACAATGTCAGCCCCGGTCTTTGTCTCAGTCTCAGGAGAAAGGTTTGCTGGTGGATTTGCGATTTGTGGTGTCGTAGCCATGTTCTTGATCCTTCGCGTTTGATTTACTCCGCCTTTGCAAGGTCAGAGGCTGGGTCTCTGCTGAGATCGGTTGTCAGGAACGACCCCGCCTCCGGCAGGCGAATGTCATACGCGGACACGATTTGTATGCGGGCGCGAAGTTGCTGCGCCGAGCAGTCCAGGACGTGGCCACCCTTTGTGCGGTCTTTCGAGATGAAGTGAAAGTGGTATCCCGGCACGCTGAACGAACTCGCATAGCTCGGAGACCAAAGGCAGACGAGCGTGCCCTCGACATTGTGGAAGTGGAACTCCAGTTCCGTTTTCGCAGCATCAAGAAGCCGTGTGCCTTGCGGAACAGGATGCACTGCACGTGCATGTATGGTGTCAAAGACACCATCCAAACGCAGGGCATAAAAGAGATTTCCAGAGACACGATGTGGATCGCATGCGAGTTCGATGTCCTTCAAACATGCGACCTTTTCAATTTGAAAGACTGCGTCTTCCCGGAAGTGCGTTACGGAGGCGAAGGGGACAAGAAAGTCGTCCGAGCGGCGCCGTACGCTTCCTGTAACTTGATATATTTCACCGTCGAGAATGACCATTTCGCCATTGAGCCCTTCAAAAGTGCCGAGGCCAAAGTCGCCATTTTCCAGAAGAGTCGAAGAAGGAACGGAACCGGCATAGACAGCTTCAACCAGAGCGGTTGAAGTTGAAATCTGATACATGCGGCGCGGTGAGGAGAGCAGGTATTCCCTCAGCGCCGCGCCCACCAGGCTGTCGAGCGAAGTGTTGCGTTCCGTTGAAAGTTGCCGCGCCGCAAATTCAATGGACGATGGTATTGTCACTGCAAGGTTTGCCATATTTTTCCTCTGTCCGGTACGAGGCAAGCTACCCTCTCAGAACCTGAAGTCCGCCGCAAAGGCGACAGCGTTGTTGACTTTGATGTTGATTCCCGGCGCCAACGTAGCGCCCAAGTGACCGGTTCCGACGTCGAAGCTCCATCGGCTGTCGGGGCGAGAGATGCGAACGGCGTAGATTAGGTCCGTGGGCAGCCTGGCACTAGGAACATATTTGATCCTTCGAGGTTCTTGATTGATCTCGAAAGTAGGTGCGACTACTATCTTTTTCTTGATGGGAATCGGGAAACCGATCCCTCCGAACGCCCGCGCCTCCCAATCGATGGTATTCCCGCCATATCCGTACTTTTGCGCATTCGTTCCGCGAACTCCGCCCGTTGCCAGGAAGGCAAATTTGTTTCCCAGAACGAACAGCTTTGTGGCAACCAAGTAGAAATCACCGTTGGTTGCATTTTTGTGTGCGACCGCTTGCACCACAAACGGATCGTTTGCGCGGAGCACGCCTCCCACAGCGATTGCCGGTAAATATTTGTGGTTGTGATAATTCGCCGCCAACAGTTTTGCCTTGATGTTGAAGATGTTCATTCCGGAAAAATTAAAAAGAGGACTGATCGTAGGATCGCCTCCGTCGGTGTGGTTGCTGCGGGTAAAGCCGAACTCCAGCCAGTTCCCAAATCCCTCTTCTAATCCGACGTTGAAATAGTCTCCAGCAACAGGGCCTGCATCCACCATATGGAAACTGGCCGTGGTTCCGCCGAACTTGTGCTCAGGCGATGGAACCACTTCCGCCCAGGGTTGAAGGAAAATTCCCGACTGGCCGTCCATGTTCAGGGCCTGCGCGTGCATCCGCTGCGAAAAGAACGGGGTCGCGAGGACGAGCGCGGCCACGGAAATGTGCATTGCGGTTATTCGATTGATCGTCATTTCTGTATCCTTGTTCAAATTCACTGGGCCAGCGCTAACTCTTGCCGGCCCAGCGGGGAGAGGCGCTAATCATTTACGCGTGAGGCCAAGGGCCGGTCCTGGCGTTATTAAGCCGCATCGGATCCGTACAATTCCTTAATGCGGGTATGCGCGAAGGCGAGAGCTTTGGGCATATCCATTCGCCCCCCGATGACCTCGATGTATGCGCCCGATTTACTCTCGCGGGCCGCTTTCATTGCGGCGTCGAGCTCGCCAATCGTCTCAACGCGTGCTGTTATCCAGTCAGCGCATCCCAACGCCCGTGGCAAATCTGCATAGCGCCAT
>Ga0210396_10002405_pt1 | contig 19125 bp, 12 predicted proteins | sample IncBWH17OmetaG_FD_155466 | JGI IMG/M metagenome (GOLD analysis project Ga0210396, IMG submission 155466) | Forest soil microbial communities from Barre Woods Harvard Forest LTER site, Petersham, Massachusetts, United States - Inc-BW-H-17-O ... | reverse complement strand
AATCGTGATCTGGATGAGCATGGCGCCAATTCCAGTATTGCGACTGCTCCTTACTGTTCGCCTTGGAGAATTCGTGAGGCTTCTTGTGATTTTCCGTCTGCCACTGTCCCCAGGCTTTGTCTTCCTTGTTATCCCAGTTGTGATAATCCTTGTGGTCTTTATCGTAGACTCGGTTCTGATCGTGGGCCTCTTGAGGTATGGGGACGGCCATAATTGACACGGGCGCGGCAAGGGCAGCGGTCAGGAATAGCGATGCGATGTAACCATGGATACGGTGCATGTTGTTCTTGTCCTCCAAGATTCAGAATGTCCGCTTTGGGAATCGCGGCAGTCTCGAGTGTGCGCTTGGAACTGCTTGATTGATGTCTCGTACAGGACACACGCATCTGATTGGACGCGAGAAACGCGCTACATCACGTAACTAGCACAGAAAGTAGAAACCAATACCGAGGCTCAAAGAACGAGAGTCAATCCTTGCGTGGAGTGATTAGTCTTCGCTCGTCACGTGTCCCGTCGGAGCCGCCAAATCTGCTGTCGACCCGGCATAGCAGATCAATTCCAGCACGTTCTGCTCCGGATCTTCGAAAAAGAGGGCTCGTGCGGTCATGGCCGGAAACGTGACCGGACGAGGACGGAGGCCGAAGGCTTCGAGTCGTTCTTTATGGGTCTCATAGCTCTCGGGTGGGATCTCGAAAGCCAAGTGATTCAGTGTCGATCGAGTCGGTTCGTGCCCGTCGAACCTCCCCTTGGCAAAGACGTGTCGCTGGAAGTCGATCAGCGCTAACAACTGAGGATGACCATGCCTGCCAAGCGGCGTATCGACCCCTTTGATAGTCAAGAATGCAATGGTAGGGTCCCCGTGGGCATCTGGCTCAGGGCCGGTCTCGTGGCAAGCTTCACTCAGCAGCTTGAAACCGAGAACTTCTTTATAGAATTCGCGCATTTTCGGCAGATCACGAACATTGAGAACGATCTCGGCGACCCCGGTTATGGTGAGCATTGCGTCCATCCTGGCCCCACGAAATACCCTGCGCTTTGAAGGGAGGGTATCACAAGCCAGAGGGCCGTGCCCCGAGCCACCGACCGCGTTTAGCAGCACTGCAGCTCCTTCCTAACCCGACTGTGCCCAATGATACATACAGCCGTTTGAGCCAGAGCTAGACTCGCAGTGGAGATGCAGCGTGCTAAACATAAAAACCATGAAAGCAGCAGTTGTTGAGAAATTTGGCGAGCCATTAATCGTGCGAGAAGTTCCAATCCCAAGGCCTGGTCCAGGCCAAGCACTGGTAGAAGTCTTTGCGACCGGGGTATGTCATACGGATCTGGACGCTGTAGATGGCGATTGGCCGGTCAAGCCAATGATGCCGCTCATTCCAGGCCACGAAGGGGCAGGAATCGTCGCAGCTCTCGGGCCGGGAGTAACACACCTGAAAGAAGGCGATCGCGTCGGAATCGCATGGCTACACAGTGCGTGTGGGCATTGCGATTACTGTCTCGCCGGCTGGGAGACGCTCTGCCCAGACCAACAAAACTCGGGATATTCAGTGAACGGAACCTTCGCACAGTTCGCATTGGGGCAGGCAGATTACTTGGGCCGAATTCCCAAGAACCTTTCATTTGTTGATGCGGCTCCGATCCTATGCGCGGGCGTCACGACGTATAAAGGATTGAAAATGACTGAGGCACGGCCGGGAGAATGGGTTGTGATCTCTGGAGTAGGCGGCCTGGGCCACATAGCGATTCAGTATGCGAAGGCCATGGGACTGCACGTCGCGGCAGTGGACCTGGGCCCAGAAAAGATGGCTCTAGCGCGAAAGCTCGGAGCTGAAATCACCATCGATGCGAAAACAGGAGATCCCACGACAGAAATCCAGAAACAAATCGGCGGGGCGCACGGAGCATTGGTCACGGCGGTTTCACCAATCGCCTTCAAGCAAGCGGTCGGCATGCTTCGTCGCGGTGGGACTTGCGTCCTGAATGGTCTCCCGCCAGGAGAATTTCCCGTTTCGATTTTCGACGTGGTTCTAAACGGCTACACAATCCGGGGTTCCATCGTTGGCACTCGGTTGGACCTGGAGGAGTCGCTCGCGTTTGCTGGAGACGGCAAAGTCAAGGCAACGATCGAGATACTGCCACTGGAATCAATCAATGCAGTGTTCAGCCGACTAAAGAAGGGACAGATCAATGGGCGCGTTGTACTCGGTCTCCGGGAGGAAACGCTTGCGAAGGCGGCGGCGCAATAGCAGAAATCGAAAAAGATTCTCAACTCCCGATCGGCTGACTTCCATACTGTGGATCTGGAATTCCTGGATCGAATGAGTTCTCTGACTTGGGCTTGACCGCTCCTGTGCCGTTCAGCGAGGAAGTGTTCCTGGACGCGCTCCCGTAGTGAGCAGATAGTTGGAATCGTGGAAGGTTCAAGGGTACACGCTAAAAGTCGTCGTGCGCGGGGATATTTAGGCTTTCCACTATCTCATGTATGCTTAACGAACTCTCGAATATAGAGCATGCGTGCACATGTCTAGCTGAGTCATCCCGTAAGCTGACGAACTCTTCTGCCTCTGCTTCCGTTAACTTCTTACCGAGTACCATCTTGAACCAGCCAGGCTTTACGGGCAGAGTCACGCCCAGCAACTCAAACTGTCGATCTGTTAGTCCAGCCCAACCCTGACCTGAACGTATAAATGCTGTACTTACCGTTATCAGCACCACGGTTTGCTCATCATCGCTTCACATCTCCTTTACTTCATCTCACCATCGCTCAGACATCTCAGGCCTTGAGCCTCTGTCTCCGCTACGCGTGGATTCTTCTTTGCCTTCCCGTGCACTAACATGTGTAGTACTAAATGGTACAATAACGCTTGTAATATCTTGGCAGTAAGGTAGGCGATGATCACAAAATCGATGAAACCAACGAACACGTGGTTCTTGAGGACCATAAGGAGTCGCAATGAAACAGGATGAACTAAGCGGGAGCCAGTCGGTAAGCACGACCGAACAGGTTAAAGAAACAGAGCTAGAAGGAGCCCCTGCGGTATTGGGTGTACCGGATCCTCAAGCGCAGAGCAACCCGGTACCAGGGCGGCCGAAGATCACGCAAGCTAAACCCTTGCCTAAGATTACTGAGGGACAGAAGAAGCTGGCCTTCTGGCTTCACAAACGATTAGGTCTTGAACTCAAGAAGGTCGAACACGAAATACGTGTCCGTTCCTCCATAGTTGAGAAGTGGAAAAAGCGAGCGCTGGCCGCGGAGTATCCCGAAGAGTAAGGGCAGCACCACACCAAAAAGGTGTTGGGCAATCCTAGTTCTCCATCTCGTTTAGCTACAATTGACTCCAAATCAATTCCAGATGCGAAGGTAGCACCGTGATCCCGTGGGACTTGTTTAGTCTCACCGCAATTTCGACTTCCACACGCCTCCGCCAAGTTTCTTCCATTGAGAGTAAGTTAGCAAACCTCTTCCATCGACATTAGATCGCAACAGAAGTGAGCCGCTTGTTTTTTGCATTCGCCCTGGTCGCCATGCTGGTGCAGCAGTTATGTTGGGTCACGGGCATGGTTGTTTTTGCAGTTGCGCGGGGATATGCCTGGGTGTAGGCTCGCAGCGAATTAGAAGATCCCACCGACTTCCCGCCCGGGTTGCTCTAGGAATGGGAGAACAGCATGCTCCTTCGCGCTTGTCTACCTCCACAACCTAGCCGTTCGCCCTATTAACCAGCTGAGTAGTGTGCCGCGACGAGAATCGCGCTGGCTCCACTTCCGTCCCTGCGAGCACACAAGCCCGGTTGTCTCCAGCAAGGAGAGCTTTGGTGAGCAATTCCAAGAAGTCGAGCTTACTTCTGATTCTGGGAAGGACGGCGAGGACGCAGGTGTATCCGCAGGCAGAGGGGGACACTTGGCCGTTCGTCGCGGTCGTCTTACTGAGGTGCTAGCGCAGTACGAGTTTGGATTAGTTCCATACAGAGGAGAAAGCCATGGCAGATCGATTTGAACAACTAAAAGCGAAGTACCAGTCGGTGCTGAATTTTATTCAGTCGCAGGGAGTGCAACTGCAAAACGTAAACATGGAAGGCGACAAACTGTTGATTCGGGCGACGGCGCCTTCGGGGGACTTGAAGAACAAAGTTTGGGATCAGATCAAGTTGGTGGACCCCAACTATTCCGATCTGATTGCGGACATTCAGGCACCGGCGGCGGCAGCGGCTGCAGCGGCGGGTGGAGCACCCACGCCAGCGGCACGGACGTACACGGTACAGCCGGGCGACAGCCTGTCGAAGATCAGCAAGGAGTTTTACGGCGACGCCAATAAGTACATGAAGATATTTGACGCGAACAAAGACAAGCTGACCGATCCGGACAAAGTAAAAGTGGGAACAAATCTGATCATTCCGTAAATTGCAAATTCCAGACGGGAAGCGCTCGACAAAGCCGATTGAAGAAAGACTGAGGAGGAAACGATATGAGCTGGACAGATAAAGTGAGCAGTTTGCTAAGGCAATACACATCGGGTGGAGCAGCGGCCGCGGCTCAGACTGCACCGGATGTTCACGCGCATTTCGACGAAGTGGCGCAAGCCGCTCCACAAAGTGCGATCGCAGAAGGTCTAACCGCCGCGTTTAATTCGGACAAGACGCCGGCGTTTGGACAGATGCTATCGACGCTGTTCAACAACTCGAATGGCGACCAGAAGGCCGGGATGGTGAACCAACTTTTGTCGTCGGTCAGCCCGGGGATGCTGACGCAAGTGTTGTCGGGAGCTGGGCTGGCCGGGATGCTGGGCGGTATGGGAAAACCGCAACTGAGTCCGGAGCAAGCGCAGCAATTGTCGCCGGAGGCGGTGCAGCAGCTGGCAACGCACGCGCAGAACGCCAATCCATCGGTGGTGGAATCGGTCAGCAACTTTTACGCGCAGCATACCACATTGGTGAAGACGCTGGGCGGAGCGGCGCTGTCGATTGCGCTGGCGAAGGTTGCGGAACGGCAGAGGCAGGCTTGAACTGAGCAGTTCGTTTAGTGGAAAAAAGCAGAATAAAAAATGAGAAGACGCTCGGCACTTAAACGGTGCCGAGCGCCATTTATGGGTTTGAGAAAGGACAAAGAACAAAGAATAAAAGGATAACGCAGAGGCGGAGAGACGCTGAGGAAGCGCAGAGATGAGCGGAACAGGTGGAGGGGCGAGTTGCAGGTGCCGGGCCCGAATAAACAGCAAAGAGGAGCGCACAAATGTTCAGCCTTTTGTGGGAATTGATCATCGGGCTCATCGTGGGAGCTGTGGCGAAGCTGTTGATGCCGGGAAAAGATCCGGGCGGAATCTGGATCACCATGGCGTTGGGAATCGCGGGATCGATTGTGGCGACGTATTTGGGGCAGGTGATGGGGTGGTACCGCGAGGGACAAACGGCAGGATTTATTATGTCGGTGGTCGGGGCAATCGTGCTGCTGGTGATTTACCGGCTGGTTCGAGGGATGATGACCAAGAAATGAGTGAGAGCTATTGCCGTTCGCGAACCGTTAGAGGGTGATGTGGAGGAGAAGCGCTGAGATGAGAATGCGTCGAGCAAGCATGTGCGTGGTTCTTTTGTTGCTGTGCTATTCCGCAGCGGCTGAACCGCACAAACAAAAAGTAACGGTGCAAGGGAAACTGGTGCGGGCGATGGCGATTGGGGGAGAGTCGACGGGTTGGGCAATTCAACTTGATCCGGACGTGACGTTGGAGGGCAAGCATTCGGTGGAAGCAGCGTTTCGCGACCCAGCGAAAATAGAAGGATTGCAAGATAAGCGAGTAGAGGCGGTTGGAAAATTGGTGCACAAGCAAGGGGTGGAGACGGGCGACCGGCTCATCCTGAACGTTTCCTCAATAAAGGAACAAAAGGTTCACTAAGCTACCTTCGAAGTAATCGGCACGGATAGTTAGAAACGCAGGCTGCGGTTCCAGAGCCTGCTCAACGGGTGTTACAAACCGCGGGTCTTCCTCACCAGGTTCTCCGTAAGTCATTTCTAGTCAATATTTGGGCGCACCGAAAGGCGGCGTTTTGTGGCGTGGTGCCCGCTGGCGGAGCGATTGCATTGAACGTGCAAGGAAAGGCGTTAGCCAATACAGGTTGGGCCGGTTACGAGGATTGGGCTCGTACTATTCCATTTGCGCAAGAGCAAAGACAGAAGGGTATCCCGGACTGATCATTCAGACTCGACTACTCTCTGCCGAGAGGCGAGTTAGCGATGCGGCACGAAACGGACGGAGCTTGGAATGAGTAAAGTGCGGCGGATTGGATTTGGAGTGGCGGTAGCGGCAGCGCTCGCTGTGGCATATGGAGCGGGCCGTTACCACGCGCAACCCCACGCCGGCGTCAATGCGGGCCGGCACGTACTCTATTACGTGGACCCGATGCACCCCGCGTACAAATCAGACAAGCCGGGCATTGCGCCGGATTGTGGAATGCAGCTCGAGGCGGTTTACGCCGAGGACGTGAAGAGCGCACCGGAATTTTCGCGAACTGCTGAATTAGCGCCCGGCGCGGTGAGCATTGATGGCAGCATGCGGCAGTTGCTGGGAATTCGTAGCGCTGCGGTGGAGAAGAGCGGCGGAAATCGCGTGGTGCATGTAGTGGGACGAGTTGTTCCCGAAGACACGCGGGTGTACCGGCTGAACGCGGGCGTGGACGGATATATTCGTGAGACTTCCCAGGATTCTGTGGGAACGCGCGTGAAGAAGGATCAGACGTTAGCGAAATTTTATTCGCCGGATTTTTTGGCGACAGCTTCGGGATTTTTGGCGGCCACGGAACGAGTGCCGGGAGCTACAGGCGGCGATGGATCGAGGACGATGGCGTTTCCTGGAGCGCTTTCGAAGCAAGGTGTGAGCAGCTTGCAAGGATACACGGACCGGCTCCGCAATCTGGGCATGAGTGAGGTGCAGATTAAGCACATTGCGGAGGAGCGGCAGCTTCCGGAGACGATTGACATTGTGGCGCCCGTGGATGGATTTATTCTGGCGCGGAATATCACGACTGGGCAGCACTTCGAGCACGACATGGAATTTTATCGGGTTGCGGATCTGGTCCGGGTGTGGGTAATCGCGGAAGTCGATGAACAAGAAGCGTCGTACCTGCGGCCAGGCGGAACGGCGCAGATTACGCTGAGCGACAAAGGCCGGCCGATGACGGCGCGGATCAGCGACAGCTTGCCGGAATCTCAAGTGGGTGGTGGGACGGTAAAGATTCGGCTGGAAGTGGATAATCCGAAATTCGAGTTGCGGCCGGAGATGTTGGTGGACGTGAACATGCCGGTGCGGATGCAAGCCGCGGTGACGGTGCCGGTGGATGCGTTGGTGGATTCCGGAGCGCACGCGCGAGTGTACGTGGAGAAGGGTGAAGGGATTTTTGAGCCGCGTGAAGTGAAGACCGGTTCGCGCATTGGCGAGCGCGTAGAGATTCTGGATGGAGTGCAGCCCGGCGAGCGAGTGGTGGCGGCGGCAACGTTTTTGGTGGATTCGGAGAGCCGACTGAATACGCCTGCCGCGAAGCCTGCGTCGATGCCAAGCGGAGACAAGTCCGCAGCGGCCATGAGCGGAGCTAGCGCAAAAGAGAAGAGCGTGATTGATCCGAGCTGCGGGATGGTGACGGACGCGGAGAAGGCGACAAAGACCGGAAACACGGTGGCGTATCACGGGTCGACTTATTATTTTTGTTCCGCGAAGTGTAAAGAAAAGTTTCAGAGCAATCCCGCCGAAGCGTTGAAAAAACACCAGGGTGCGGTTGGTGATTAACAGAATCATCGATTTCTCGGTCAGGAATAAGCTGGCAGTTCTGGCCACAGTGGCGATTGCGTGCATTGCGGGCTGGTGGGCGATGCGGACGCTGCCGCTGGATGCCACGCCGGACTTGAGCGACACGCAAGTCATCATCTATTCGCATTGGGATCGCAGCCCGGACATTGTCGAAGATCAGGTTACGTATCCAATTGTAAGCGCGATGCTGGGAGCGCCGCGGGTAAAGACGGTACGCGGCTTTTCTGATTTTGGGTATTCGTACGTTTACGTGGTGTTTGCGGAGGGAACGGACCTTTATTGGGCGCGCTCGCGAGTGATGGAATATTTGTCGAGCGTCGGGCCGAGATTGCCGGAAGGCGTGAAGACGGAACTGGGGCCGGATGCAACGGCGCTTGGCTGGGTCTATCAGTACGCGTTGGTGGACACGACCGGGAAGCACAGCCTGGCGGATCTGCGTTCGTATCAAGACTGGTATTTGAGTTACTACTTGCGGTCGGTGCCGGGAGTCGCGGAGGTTGCGCCGATTGGAGGATACACGCGGCAATATCAGGTGAATCTGGACCCGAACCGTTTGCGTGCGTATGGAATTCCAGTGAGCCGCGTGGTGGAGGCGGTGCGCGGAGGAAATAACGAATCAAGCGGGCGGCTGCTGGAGTTTGGGGGAACTGAATATATGGTGCGCGGCCGCGGCTATGCGCGCACGATTGAGGATTTCGCGAATATTCCGCTGAGCGTGAGCGAGACCGGTTCGCAGATTCGAATTAAAGATGTTGGGCAAGTGGTGATGGGCCCGGATCTGCGGCGCGGGTTGGCGGACTTGAATGGAGCGGGCGAAACAGTTTCTGGAATTGTGGTAATGCGCGATGGAGAAAACGCGCTGGAAGTTGTCGACCGGGTAAAGGCAAAGATTAAGGAAATTGAAACTGGCTTTCCGGCGGGCGTGAAGATTGTGCCGGTGTATGACCGGTCGGAGCTGATTCGGAACACGATTGGCACGGTGAAGGAAACGATCTTTGAGGTCGTCATCACTGTGGTGCTGATTATTCTAGTGTTTTTGTGGCATTTCCCCAGTGCGGCAATTCCGATCGCGACCATGCCGATTGCGGTGCTGCTGTCGTTCATTCCATTTCATTACATGGGAATCAGCGCGAACATTATGTCGCTGGCGGGCGTGGCAATTGCATTCAGCGAGTTGGTGGATGCGTCGATTGTGGTGGCAGAGCAGACGCATAAGAAGTTGGAGTTGTGGGAGAAGGGCGGACGCATCGGCGATCGTCGCGATGTGGTGGTTGGCGCGATCAAGGAAGTAGCGGGGACGACATTTTTTGCGCTGCTGGTGATTGCGGTTTCGTTTTTGCCGGTGCTGACGTTGCAGGCACAGGAAGGCCGGATGTTCCGGCCGCTGGCGTATACCAAGACGCTGACGATGGTGATTGCGGCGCTGCTGGCGATTACGTTGGATCCGGCTTTGCGGTTACTGCTGACGCGCGTGGAGCGATTTGATTTTCGTCCAGAGTGGCTGAGCCGGATCGCGAATGCGGTGCTGATTGGGAAGATTCGATCGGAAGAGGAACATCCGATCAGCCGGCCGTTGATAAGGATTTACGAGCCGGTGGTGCGCTGGACGCTGCGATGGAAGTGGCTGGTGATAGGAACGGCCGCAGCGCTGGTGATTCTGACGATTCCAGTGTTCTATCAACTTGGATCGGAGTCGATGCCGCCGCTGGATGAAGGCACGATTTTGTACATGCCCACGACTCTGCCGGGAATTTCGATACAGCAGGCTGGGCAATTGCTACAGGTGACGGACCACATCATCAGCCAATTCCCCGAAGTGAAGCAGGTGCTGGGCAAGGCAGGGCGAGCGGAGACGGCGACTGATCCGGCGCCGCTGTCGATGCTAGAGACGGTGATTACATTGAAGCCGCGGTCGGAATGGCGGCATGTGGATACCTGGTATTCGTCGTGGTCGCCAGAGTGGACGAAGAAGATTCTACGGCACATCACGCCGGATACGATCTCCACGGAAGAATTGGTCAGCGAGATGAATGCGGCGCTGAAGATTCCTGGCGTAAACAACGCCTGGACGATGCCGATTCGCGGGCGCATTGATATGTTGACGACCGGGATTCGGACGCCGGTGGGATTGAAGATTGCGGGTTCGGATGTGCAGCAGATTCAGGAAATCGGCGGGGAAGTAGAAGCCCTGCTGCATTCGGTGAAGGGAACGCGCACGGTTCTTGCGGAGCGCACGGCAGAAGGACACTTTCTGGATTTGCAGTGGGATCGCGAGGAGTTGGCGCGTTATGGAATCAGCATCGAAGACGCGCAGCGCGTAGTGGAGAACGCGATCGGCGGAGACAACATCAGCACGGTGGTGGCGGGACAGGAACGATATCAGGTGAACGTGCGGTACCAGCGGGATTTCCGCAGCGATATTGGGGCGTTGGGCAGAATTCCCGTGCCGGCAAGCGGGCAGCGGCAAGTGCCGGTTAGCGATTTGGCGGAAATTAAGGTGGCCAGCGGGCCATCGATGATCCGCAACGAAAACGGATTATTGACGGGTTACGTTTACGTGGACATCGCTGGACGCGATCCGGGAAGCTACGTGGCGGAAGCGAATCAACTGCTGCGCGACCGGGTGAAATTGCCGACGGGCTACTCGGTGGCATGGAGCGGACAATACGAATCGATGCAGCGGGTGAGGGAACGGCTGAAGCTGATGGTGCCAATTACGCTGTTCTTGATTTTCCTGCTGCTGTTTATCAGCACGGGATCGATGGCGAAAACGACGATTGTGTTGTTGGCCGTGCCGTTTTCCGCAGTGGGTGCGATCTGGTTTTTGTATTTCGCCGGCTACAACATGAGTGTCGCGGTTTGGGTGGGATTGATCGCGCTGCTGGGAATTGATGCGGAAACTGGCGTGTTCATGCTGCTGTATCTGGATTTGGCGTATGACGAAGCAAAACGCGAAGGACGATTGAACAGTTTGGGTGATTTGCGCGAAGCGATTGTGCATGGCGCAGCGAAGCGGTTGCGGCCAAAGTTCATGACGTTTGCGACGACGTGCGTGGGGCTGTTCCCGATTATGTGGGCTACGGGAGCCGGCTCGGATGTGATGAAACGAATAGCGGCGCCGATGGTCGGCGGGATTTTTACGTCATTTCTACTGGAATTGCTGGTGTATCCGGCGATTTATGAGGCGTGGCGGTGGAGCTTTCACAGCAAAAATCTGCGGCAGGCCGAGATTTTGCAGCCCGTAACGGTGCCTGAAGAAGCGGAATTAGCGGGTACTCGTTGGACTTGGAAGGCCGCGATGCCGCGGCAAGAATCTTCCGGAAACCAGTAAGCAAGATTTTTCCAATACGTGGCAATTTTCGGGCTGTAACGAACGCGTTTTTCGGGATAACCCAAGGCTACAGCCAAAGAATGAATGGCTGTGCAACGAGAGTGCGCGGAAATTGAGTTGTAGAGTTGTTACTAATTTCACACTTCTTTTAGTTTTCCATACCTCAAAAACCTGCTGATTCGGCTGACCGATCACATTTCCTGCGAAGTGCTTGCTAGTGAGCAAAGACTAAAAAACGGGGCCATGAGCAAATGGGCGTGCCAAGTTCAGGTGAACGGGCAAGTGCTAACAAGTGTTCCGCGGAAATTGCCTCGGGGTTTGCTCTGGGTCAAAGACGCTGCGTAGATCGGGCTGTAGCTTCTTGGAGCCTAGGATGTCGGCAAAGGCATGAATTTGGGAGCGGTGGAAATGAGCAAACAGGAAATGAACGTTGGGGGCGGCGGAACAGGAGGACGTATGGCTAGTAAGAAATTTGGAATGCTTATGTGTCTCGCGGTGTTGGGCGGTCTCGCGGCGCTGCCTGCGAGCGCGCAGTCGTTCAGGGTGCAGTGTCCCACCAGCACGATCACGCATCCATCGATTCTCCACAATAACAATGCCGAGCCCGCGTACACCGGTCCGACGACCCTTGCGCTCAACGGCAATGGGTTCTATGCGCCGACTGGGAATGTCAACGGCGCAATCAAGTGCCAGCAGGTTTCGGGTGGAGATGGCTATTCAACGATGGCCAATGGCACGCAGACATTCATGTTTTCGTTCGGTCCACTGTCGGGACTTGCGGACATCGCGCAAGGTCATCCTGGAACAGAGTTCCCGGCGACTTTCAACACGACGGCTCCGGGGGTTCTCTTGCCTGGCGATCCGGCGACGACCGATGGGGCAGTAGCTAATACTTGGCCGGCGTGGGGAACGCCGCTCCCAACGGGGTCGTTCACCTACAACGGCGCGGTGGGACTAGCTTACGACACGGTGAATCTTGTCAGTATCTACGATATCACTGAAGATCCAACGACCTCCGCCACGCCGCACAGAGTAACGGTTCAGACCAACGCTCCTCTCGGTGTTCCCGTTGGAGGGCAAGTAACCATCTCGGGCACCGGGACCGGCTACGACGGTACCTGGACAATCACCGGGCTTGGCCTTCCATCTCCATTGCCTAGCACCGTAACGAACTACGGTTTCTCGTTTCCTGACAATTTTACGTTTAACGCGACGGCGACAGGTTTGGCGGACGTAAACGAGTCTCAGACCGCTTCGGCATCAACTGGCCCGATCCTCGACGGTCACGTCGATCCACGCCAAATCATGGATGTCGGGGTGATGAACGGCAACATCCCCGCACCGTTGGTGGCATTTGATGAGGACGACGAAATGTTCCTCACGCTGACCAACGTGGGCATGATCATGCGGCCGGACTTGTTCGAGCAGCACACGATTCACTTCCACGGATACCCCAACGCTTCGTCGGTGTATGACGGTGTGCCGGACGCTTCGGTGGCCATCAACATTGGCGGCAGCTTCACTTATTACTATCTGTCGCCGGATGCTGGCACGTACTTCTGGCACTGCCACATCACGCCGCCGGAACATTTGCAGATGGGCATGGTCGGGCAACTTTACGTGCGCCCTCGCCAGAATCGTGTTCCCACCGGCACTAGTCTATATACCGCTCTCCAACAACAAAACGGGCTCGGGACGACAGTCGATTTGCGGACCGCTTGCAACCCCGCCGCCGATATCTTGTGCAGCGCCACGATGCCAGCCATCAACACTGGCGTCACTCAAGGAACGGATAAGCTGGGCAGCCCACAAAAATACACCTACAACGATGGCGATGCTTCGACCGCATACGATGTCGAGTATCCCCTGCAGATTCACGGCTTCGACCCCAACTTCCACTTTGTGGGCATGACCTTTAACCCGGAAGCATTCGTCGACATGAAAGATAAGTTTTTCCTGCTGAATGGCCGGAGCTATCCGGACACGGTTACGCCGGGCCCGATGGCGACGCAGACTTCTGACGGGAGAATGCACTACTCGCAGCCAATGCCCTCGATCATCAACATTCCGGTGGGCGGGAGAGCTTTGCTGCGCATCGCGGACCTGGACGTTTCGGAATATCAGACGCTGGCTTCGTTGGGAATTCCGATGAAGGAAATCGGCTTCAACGCCAAGCTGCTGCGTGATCAGGCAGGGAACAACATGGAGTTTTACACCAACTCCATCACGCTCGGTGGAGGCGAATCGCTGGATGTGTTGTTGGATGCCAGCGACGCGGGCTGTGGCACGCCTGGCTGCGCGACAACGCTCTACCCAGCGGGCAGCACCTTCTACCTGTACACCCCGAATCTGGACCACCTTTCGAACGATCAAGAGAATTTCGGCGGACTTATGACCGAGGTTCACATCTGCAACAGCGTCACTGGCGGCAACACGTTTGGGAACACCTGTAATTAGGAGAGCGGCAATGAGAGCAGCGAAAATGACAAAATCGATCTCAATCGCACGATTGCTTCTGGCGCCGATAATGGCCCTGTTTCTTGGTGCTGCGGCTCACGCCGCGGTCCCGGGAATCACCGGTCCGACGTTCAACTTGACGGCGCAAACCGCTTTCTTGAACCAGCCGGACGGGAACGCGGTTTATTCCTGGGGTTACGGGTGTCAAGGTTCGCCGAGCGGCACTGCCCCTGCAGCGATGGCTGTTGCCTGCCCGTCAATGCAGGTTCCCGGTCCAACGTTGATTGTAACGGAAGGTCAGACGGTTACCGTAAATCTGCTGAACAGCCTTCCCACACCCGTAGGCAACACCTCGATTCTCTTTCCCGGTTTCGTAGTGACGGCGACAGGTGGAGTTCAAGGCCTCTTAACGCAAGAGGCGGCTCCTGGTGGAACCGTGACGTACACGTTCGTCGCGTCGTCGCCCGGCACGCATTCCTATTACAGCGGAACGCAAGGCGACTTGCAGATTGAAATGGGTCTTTACGGCGCGGTGGTTGTGCTTCCCGCCAGCGTTCCTGCAGCCTGCACCACCGGGCTGGCAGCCGCAAACCTTGCGGTGAAAGCATCGTGGGGCGAACCGGACTACCGGTTGTCACAGGCTGCCTACGACAATCCGAAGGCCTGCTACGACCGTGAATATCTGTTCCAGTGGGCGGAGATGGACTCCAACATTCACAAGACCGCGCTGGCACAGGTCACGGCTATGACTGGCTGTACTGCCGGAGCTCCTGGTTGCAGCCTGGAAGTTCCGACGGAGCCTTACCACCCTGCTTATTTTCTGATTAACGGCCGCTCCATGCCCGACCTGATGGACGCCAACTTTGCCGCCGAGTATCCGCACCAGCCCTACAACGGCAATCCACACATGCATCCAGGCGAACTCACATTGATCCGCAGCATCGGTCAGGGGCGCTGGCAACATCCGTTCCACGAGCACGCCAACCATGTGCGTATTTTGGCTCGTGACGGAAACATGATTTTGGCTCCTGATGGGACCAACCTTGCGGGCATTTTGATGTTCAACACGGACACGACTCCCGGAGATGCGTTTGACGGAATCTTCTACTTCACGGGCAGAGGTTTGAACTGGGATCCTTACGGTCACCATCCCGGCGATACGAGCGATCCGAGCGCTTCACTGCCTTGCTACGCCGACTCAAATGGATACTATACAGTAAATAGCGTTCCGCCGGCGCCAGTACACACGATCAACTATTACGAGTGGTGCCAGGACCACAATAAACCGCTCGAAGTTGCTCCTTTCGGCGATGTGGCCGGTGGCGGTCCGGCGACGCTGCCGAATCCCAACATTTTCACGAACGGCGCATGGTATGGCGGCACTCCGTATCTAGGGCCGGATGCGACTCTGCGTGCCGGTGGGACGCAAGCCTGTGTCAGCCCGACAGGCAACACCGCAGCTAACCAAGCCTCAACTTGCAGCACTTTGCAACCTTCGAACATTCAAGCGAACCCATCAAGCGAACGCGGTTGGGCTTATATGTGGCACTCGCACAACGAGCGCGAGATCACCACGAACAACGTATTCCCCGGCGGGATGCTGATGATGATGTTGGTTGATACCCGGGAATTTGTAATCGACGAATCCAAGTAACGCGCGAGGAAGAAGAATATGCGAGCGAATAATCTCAAAGCTATCTTGAAGGCCGCGACACTCATCTTCACGATTCTTCCCTTCGTGGCGACGGCGGCCCACGGCCAGCAGCAGGTCAATCTGACTGCTGGACCGACAAGCACGACGATGCCAGATGGCTCGACGGTGCCGATGTGGGGCTATACCTGCGCCGGGCCGACGGTGATTTCGAGCTCCACAGCTACCTGCGCCCCGTTAAATCCGGGCACAGGATGGTCACCGGTCGTGATTACCATCCCGACGGGCGCGACGGGCGGGTTGCAAATCAACCTCACGAATTCGCTCTCGTTCGCGAATTCAAACTCGGTGCCCACTTCGATCATGATCGTGGGACAGGTCGGTGGCGGTCTCGGAAGCTCGCGAACCACCACGAATAGTCCGGCCCACCCGTCTCAGCAGGTGACGTGGCCCACGGCGAACAGCGGACCGACGAACGTCCCGCCACCGCAAGGGCCCCGTGTGCAATCCTTTGGAACGGAAGTGGCTGCTGGAGCGACAACATCACTGAATTGGCCGGTCCTCAAGCCAGGTACGTATCTGCTTGAATCCGGGACGCACCCATCCATCCAAGGTCCTATGGGGTTGTATGGAATTCTTGTGGTCACCGCCGCGCCTACGTCTGCCATTCCGACCGGAGGGACGGTGGCCACCGAAACCGCGCCAGGTTGCGCCTATTCCGCCGGAACCACATGTGCAGTTCCGTACGATGCGGAAGTTCCGGTGTTGCTCAGTGAAATCGATCCGGTGCAGAACAATGCAGTGAGCTTCGCGGTTAACGCCCCAGGCTTTACCGAGACGACCGTGTGGTCCGGGCAGCCAGGTGGCTGCGGCAATCCGTCCACTACTAACGCCGGCAACTGTTATCCACCAGCAGTGAATTACACACCGCTGTATTACATGATTAACGGAGTGGCGTTCAACAAGACGAATCCGAACGCGTCGTTGTTCCCGATTACCCCGGCGGCGATTGCGCCGACATCCGGCTCGACGGGTTCAGTTTTGGTGCGCATTGTAAATGCGGGCTTGCGTATGCACGTTCCTTCGATCGTGGGATCGCAAGTAGCAGGGCAGACAGGCGCGACCAATCCAATTGTCACCGGTTTCAAAATTATTGCAGAAGATGGCAATCCACTGCCGGGCGTGCCGAAGGTGCAAACCGACGTGTTCATGGCGGCCGGCAAGGTTTACGACGTCATGATCAATGGGCAAACGACGTCCGGCACAACGATCGCGCCGTACGCGTCAGCTCTGGCTGTGTACGACCGCGAGTTAAGCTTGTCTGGCAATAAGACGGAGCGCGACGCCGGCATGTTGGCGTACATCGGCATTAATGGTGGCGCACTGCCGATCACTGCGGGCGCGGGTGCCTTCTCTCCTGCCGTAGCGCGCGCCGACACGTACAACGCTCTTGTCAAAGGTCAAACGCTTACAGTCTCCGATCCAGCGAGAGGCGTGATCGCCAACGATACCAATGTTTATGGTGTAGCTCTTCTCGCAGGGCCAACCAACGGAACGGTAACGCTCAGTGCGAACGGAACATTCACGTACATTCCTAATACTGGCAGCACGGCGACGTCGGACTCGTTCACTTATTGTGCGAACGGGACGGTTACCGGGACCACCTGCTCTTCCGGGATCACCGCTGCGGTTTCGCTGGCTGCGTCGAACATCAACGACAGCGGCGTAACGTGCGCTGCACAGACTTTCACCTCGAACATGGCCACGTATCTGGCCATCAAGACACCGGGCGTACTGGCCGGTTGTAAAGATGGCGCGAACTTGCCTTTGACGGTTGCGACTTCGACGGTTACCGCATCAGGGTGGACGGTTCATGGGGATGCAAACGGCGGGTTTACTGCTGCCTCCACCGGAGCGGGCTCTTACAATTTCACTTTCCAGGCACAGAACTCTCAGGGAGCGCTCAGCGCGGTTACAACAGTGACGGTTAACTTCATGCCAGGAAGCGGTCTGACGGTTAACGTGCTGGACGGGCAAGACAAGACGACAACAATCTCTGACTATCGTTGGATTATTGAAGAAGATCGTACGTTTTATATCGATCCAAAATGTACGTCGAATCCTCCGGCAGCGGGCTGCCCAACTTCAGGTGCTGGGATTGTTCCGACTCTAGGGACCAATTTCCACACCAGCTATATGCCGTTTGTTGCGCAGGGCTGCACAGGAAAGGTTTCCTGCGAATTTGGCCAAACCGTTCTCGGTCAAGCCGTAGTTTGCGACGTGGGTAACGGCGCGTGTCGGCCTGATACGTCAGGGATGGGCAAGACGGCGGTGCTTCCCGGTCAGGTCGCACTCGATCCGACGAAACGCTACTACATTTCTATTTTGCCCGGTGACGCGGCCAACCCGTTTACCTATGGTTATTCGGCGGGAGGTTGCCAGAATGGCGCCGCAAACGCACCGTCTGGCGCGGTTTGTGGTCACGGCATGGGCGGAGCGCCGATCGCGGCTGGACAGACATCCGTAACGGTGATCACGCAGCCTGCGCCATACCCTCCAGGCAAACTCTCCGTGTTTGTGTTTGAAGATGATTTCCCGTTGAACGGCGAACAGGACGGCGGCGGTGGCATTGACGTGTTGTCGCCAAACGAACCGGGACTGGGCGGCTTCCAGCTGCATCTGTGGGACGCCATGGGCGGCAACGGCGATTTCACTGGACAGATGACGTACGACATGTTCAACCAGCCGCTGACCAACAGCTTGGCGGGAACGAAAGATCCGAATAATGGCAACGACGCCTGCCCGATAACGACAAATAATCCCTTGAATGGCGGGAACGGCACGACCGACCCGACGGCAACCGGCATTACCGGCATGGTTGTGACTTGCCCGAAGTACGAATCAGACGGCAAGACGCTCTCGCCTCTCGCCGGACAGGCGGTTATAGCCAACCTGATGCCTGGACGGTGGGGCGTGATTGCTACCCCGGGTGCGGATCGCATCGCCCGAGGTGAGGAGTGGCTACAGACAAACACCCTGGACGGTCAGAAGGCGCATGACGTATTCACCAGAATCGGCGAGCCCAGCTACTTCCAGGAATTTGGCCCGGCGTCGTATCACGTGACTGTCGGCTTTGCGAATCCGGCTATCATCAATGCTCGCAAACCGTTCATTTGCAACGGGACGGATCCGAACAGTCCGAACCCCGGCCAAAAATACACCTGTAACAATACGATTACCGGCAAAGTAACGGGCGAGCGGTTGAGCCGTACGCCGGATGAGCGGCTGTACAGCAGCGGATCGCACGATACTTATTATTGGTCGCAGTGCTATGTGAGCTTTGGAGACCCCGACGGCGAAGACTTCGCGTTTACCAAGTGCAATGGCGATGGCACGTTCACGCTGTCAGGCCTGCCTCCAGGTGATTGGAGAGTCACGGTGTTCGACCAGTGGAACGATTTGCTGGTGGACGGCCTCTCCACACCAGTCGGGATAGCTGGTGGCGGGCAAACGGTTAATATGGGTGACGTCGCGTCGACCCAGTGGCAAGCCAATCTGTATACGCGGACGTTCATCGACGACAACAAGGATGGTATCTCGCAGGCCGATGAGTCGGGAATTCCGTTTGCGAACGTAGCGGTGCGGTTGCGCGACGGCAGCTTGGAGAACTTGCTGGTCACGGACTTCACTGGGACTGCCAACTTCAACGAGACATTCCCGCTGTTTAGCTGGTACACGGTGGAAACCGACGTGACCCGTTACAAGAACACCGGCACGCACGTTGTTTACGACGTCGGCGGACCCGCCGACCAATCTGCGGCTTGCGGTACTCCAGGCTATCCGCCGTGCGGTGGTTCCACGATCGGCAAGAACTTGGCGAATACTGCGGAACTAATCTCC
>Ga0210396_10002404_pt1 | contig 19125 bp, 18 predicted proteins | sample IncBWH17OmetaG_FD_155466 | JGI IMG/M metagenome (GOLD analysis project Ga0210396, IMG submission 155466) | Forest soil microbial communities from Barre Woods Harvard Forest LTER site, Petersham, Massachusetts, United States - Inc-BW-H-17-O ... | reverse complement strand
CCATCGACGTCAAATATGCCACCAGCAGACGGATTCCGGTCCTGTTTACGCCGGGCGTCAACGAGACGACCGTCGCCGAGCACAGCATCGGGCTGATGATCGCGGTGGCGAAAAATTTCTGGTTCCACATGCAAGCCGTCAAACAGGGACAGTGGAGACGGCAGACCGGTTCGGAGCTGTACCAGAAGACGCTGGGCATTCTGGGCCTGGGCCGGATCGGCAAGGAGGTCGTCAAGCGATGCGGCGCCTTCGGCATGACCTGCATCGGGCACGGCAACCATTGGGATGACGCGTTCGCCAGGCAATACAACCTGGAGCGGGTTTCAACCCGTGAGGAGGTTCTGCGCAGCGCCGACGTAGTCAGCCTGCACATGAACCTCACGCCCGAAACCCGCGGCTTCATCAACCAACAAACCCTGGCCCTGATGAAACCCGGCGCGATCCTGATCAACACCGCCCGCGGCGGGCTGGTGGTCGAGCAGGATGTCGCCGAGGCGTGCAAATCAGGCAAACTTCTGGGATATGGCGCGGACGTGCTGGAGACTGAGCCGATGAAGACGCCGCACGTCTTTCAGGAAATCGACAAGATCATTATCACCCCGCACATCGGCAGCCGGACCAATGAGAGCGTGCAGCGGCAGGGACTGCGTGCGGCCAACAACATCGTCAACTTCCTCAACGGCAACCCCGATTATGTTCAGGCCAACCCGTTTTGAGCCGGTTCGGATGCGGATTACATGAATAACGGATTGTGAATTTGAAGATTCGCGTGTAGCGTCCCCATCTGCTCATGGCCGAACCCGCGGCATCGGACGAAATGACGGCTGAAACAGGAAGGCAACCGCGGCCGGCATTGCCGCGGGGGCCGATCCGCATCGATCTTGCGCCCGCGGAGCGCACCCCTGCCCCGCATGCACCGGCCCTTGCCTGCAAAATCTGCGGCAACGCAGAACTCGAGTCCATCGGCGCCAAGCTGGGCCGGCTCAGGCCCGACCGCTTCGAGTTTGTTCGCTGCGGCGATTGCGGCTTTGTATTTGTCGCCAACCCCTGGCGCGAATACGAACACATTTATAGCGAAGATTACTACCACGGCCGCGGCGCCGATCCCTTGGTCGATTACATCTATGAGCTGGATCGTCCGGACAAGACGGCCCGCGCCTACGAATGGCAGGGCATCGTGGAAGCCGTCCGTCAGTGCGTGCCGCTGAGCAGCCAGACGCGATGGCTGGATTTCGGCTGCGGCAACGGCGGTCTGGTTCGCCACGTGCGAGGAACTGTCGGCTGCGCGATCTGGGGCTACGAGCACGGTTGGATTCGCGAGCTCGCTTCGCAGCGTGGAATTCCGTTTCTCTCGGACGAAGCATTCGAGCAGGCGTCGGGAACGTTCGACGTCGTCACCGCGATCGAAGTGGTCGAGCATCTCTCCGATCCCGTCGCGGAGTTGAAGCGGATTCGCTCACTCCTGAGGCCGGGCGGGTTGCTGTTTTTGACCACCGGCAATGCCGAGCCGCAGCGCCGGCGGTTTCTCAAATGGCCGTACACCGTGCCGGAAATTCACGTCAGCTACTTCGAGCCGCGGACGCTGGCCAAGGCGCTCAAGCAAGCGGGGTTTCGATCCGAGTTCAGGCCGATGCCGCAGGCATTCGAAGGGATCATCCGCTTCAAAATCCTCAAGAACCTTGGCGTACGAAACGCCGCGGTTTGGGAAAAGATGCTGCCCTGGCGCCTGCTCACCCGATGGGCGGACAGGAAGTTTGGCGTCAGCGCTCACCCGATCGCTTGGGCCTGAGCGGGCCCGCGACTACACTCACGAACGTCATGGCGGAACAGAGTCAGGAACTTGCCGGCCGCGGTGCGATCATCACCGGCGCCAACCGCGGACTGGGCCGGGTGATCGCGGAGTATTTCGTGCGCGCGGGCGCCAGTGTTCTGCTCACCGCGCGGGATGGCGATCTGCTTTCGCAGGTGCATCGCGAAGTGGCGAGGCTGGCGCGGGGTGAGCAGAAGATCATAAGCCGGGCCGGCGATGTTTCAAAACGCGCGGATTGCGACGCGTGGGTCAGCCAGGCGTCCGGCGAGCTTCCCAACTTCTGCATCCTCGTGAACAACGCCGGCATTCACGGCGCCAAAGGCGCGCTGGACGAGGCCGACTGGGACCAATGGGTGCGGACGATCGAGGTCAACCTGTTCGGGCCGGTCTATCTTTGTCGTGCGGTCATCCCGCTTTTCAAGCAGAAGCGATACGGCAAGATCATCAACCTTTCCGGCGGCGGCGCCACGTCGCCCATGCCCCACGTCAGCGCCTACGCGGCGTCGAAAGCGGCGCTGGTGCGGACGACCGAGACGCTTGCGGTTGAGCTGAAGGATTGGAATATCGACATAAACGCGATTGCGCCAGGCGCGATGAACACACGGATGCTCGAGGAGGTGCTCGAGGCCGGCCCGGAAAAGGTTGGAAAAGACCTGTACGAGCGATCGTTGAAGCAGAAAGCCGAAGGCGGTGCGCCGCCGGAGAAAGCCGCGTCGCTGGCCGTGTTCCTGGCCTCGGCTAAGACGGACGGAATCAGCGGACGATTGATCAGCGCCGTCTGGGACGATTGGCGGAAGCTGCCCGAGCAACGCGAGCAGTTAGCCAAAAGCGACGTTTTCACCCTTCGAAGAATCGTCCCCAAGGATCGAGGAATCGAATGATCTAGTGTGAAACTCCCGTGACACGGGTTTTCAACCCTTGCTGGCGACATTTGGATTTCAGCGGCTCTTTTATTTGAAGGCATTCAGCACGGGTTGAAAACCCGTGTCACAGGGGCGGCATCACCGACATGCAACTTCGCACGGCAATCATCGGATGTGGGTTGATCGGGAACAAGCGAGCGAAGGCGCTGGGAGATTCTCCGCTGGTCGCGACGGCAGATACCGATCTCGCCCGCGCGAAACAGCTCGCGGCGCCGTTTCCCGGCTGCGAAGCCAGTAGCGATTGGCAGGCACTCGTCAAAAGCTCGGACATCGACCTTGTCATCGTTGCGACGACCAATGACGTGCTTGCCCCCGCGACGCTGGCGGCGGTGCGGGCGGGGAAGCACGTGCTGGTGGAGAAGCCCGCCGCCCGAAATGCCGCGGAACTGGAACCCGTCGCCCTTGCGGCGCAACAGGCGGGCGTCGTCGTCAAGGTGGGATTCAATCACCGCTTCCACCCGGCATTCCTTAAAGCCCGTGAGATCTTCGACTCCGGTGTGCTCGGCCCACTTATGTTCATCCGCGCCCGCTACGGACATGGCGGCCGCCTGGGAATGGAGAAAGAATGGCGCGGCAATCCGGAGATCTCCGGCGGCGGGGAAATGCTCGACCAGGGCATCCACCTGATCGACCTCGCGCGCTGGTTCCTGGGAGATTTCTCCGAGGTGGCGGGCCGCGTCGATCGGTTTTTCTGGAACTGGCCGGTCGAGGACAACGGGTTTGCGATGCTGCGAAATGCTACGGGTCAGGTCGCCTGGCTGCACGCAAGCTGCACGGAATGGAAGAATCTTTTCTCGTTTGAGATTTACGGCCGGGATGGAAAGCTGCACGTCGAAGGTTTGGGTGGCAGCTACGGCGTCGAACGATTGAGCTTTTACCGCATGCTCCCGCAAATGGGACCGCCGGAAACGACCATCTGGGAATACCCCGGTGAGGACACCAGTTGGAAAGCGGAGCTTGAACATGTGAAGCAGTGCATCGCCGGGAAACAAGAGCCGTGGGGGGATCTGAATGATGCGCTGGCGGCGCTGCGCGTGGTCGAGAAGCTTTACGCACAATCGGGCGTCCGATAACCGCAGCGCTCGAATTGTCCCCCCTTTTGATCGATGATATCGTAGCACGGGCTTCCAGCCCGTGGCATGCGCGGCATGTGCAACATTTTCTGGAAGGCCTGGGCGTATGATCATCACCCGCAGTCCGTTGCGCATCTCGCTGGGTGGCGGCGGCACGGACTTGCCTTCGTACTACAAAAAGCACAGCGGCTTCCTCATTGCCGCGGCCATCGACAAATACGTCTACATCACCCTCCACCAGACCTTCGGCCAGGAACTGATCATCAAGTATTCCAAGCTGGAGCGGGTCCAGCAGGTGCAGGAAATCCAGCACCCGATCATCCGCGAGGCGCTCAAGCTGGTCGGGATCGACAGCTATCTGGAGATCACCAGCATGGCCGATATTCCCGCCGGAACGGGTTTGGGTTCGTCGGGCAGCTTCACAACCGCCCTTCTCAAAGCCCTGCATGCTTACAAGAAAAACATCATTCACCCGCGCGACCTGGCGGAGCAGGCGTGCCACATCGAGATCGACCTGCTCAAGGAGCCGGTCGGCAAGCAGGACCAATATATTGCTTCGTTCGGCGGGTTGACCTGCTTCCAGTTTCTCCCCAATGGCCATGTCGAGGCCACGCCGCTCAAGATCGATTCAGAGACGCTTTACAACCTGGAAGACAACCTGCTGCTGTTTTTCACCGGCTACAGCCGCTCGGCATCGAACATTCTCAAAGATCAGGACGACAAGAGCCGCCAGAGCAACAAGGAGATGATCGACAATCTCCACTTCGTCAAGGAGCTGGGCTATCAGAGCCAGGAAGCGCTCGAAGTCGGCGACCTGCACAAGTTCGGCGACCTGATGAACGTCCACTGGGAGCACAAGCGCAAACGCTCCGGCGGCATGAGCAATCCGGACATCGATCGCTGGTACAACCTGGCCATGGAAAACGGTGCGCTGGGCGGCAAACTGATCGGCGCCGGCGGCGGTGGGTTTCTCATGTTCTACGCTAATGACAAAGCCAAGCTCCGCCACGCTATGAACCAGGCGGGGCTCAAGGAAGTCCGCTTCCGTTTCGACTTTGAGGGAACGAAGGTCGTTATCCAGTAGAGTTGCGAAATTGCCAGTCGCAAACCGCCAAATGCAAATCGAAAACGTCCCCGCGGCGATTCTCGCCGGCGGCTTGGCCACGCGCTTACGACCCGTCACCGAAAACATCCCCAAGGCGCTGGTCGAGCTGGCGGGGAAACCCTTCATCGATCATCAGCTCGATCTGTTACGCCGCAGGCGAATTCGCCGGATCGTCTTCTGCCTCGGTTACAAGGGGGAGATGATCGAGTCGCATCTGGGCGATGGATCGAAACGTGGAATGGAACTGTGCTACTCCTACGACGGCCCGAAGCTTCTGGGCACCGGCGGAGCGGTGCGCCGTGCGGCGCACCTGCTGGGCGACGTTTTCTGGGTCATGTACGGCGACTCGTACATGGACATCGATTACGCCTGCGTACTCGATGATTTTTCCTCGCGAAATGTTCTGGGAATGATGACGGTGCTGCGGAACGACAACCGGTGGGACCGCAGCAACGTGGTGTTTCGCGATGGGCAGTTGCTGCGGTATGATAAGCGAGCGCAGACGCCGGGGATGCAGTACATCGATTACGGCGTCGCGCTGTTGCGTCGCGAGGCGCTGCTTCGTGTGCCAGAGAACGAGCCGTACGATCTGGCGAATTTATACAGCCGGCTTGTCACAGAAGGCCAGATGGCCGGGCATGAGGTGAGCAACCGGTTTTACGAGATCGGAACGCCACAGTCGCTGGAAGAAGCGAAAAGATATCTTGACGCCGTGCGCGACCCTTCCGCCCGCTCTCACCCCGGGAGAGGAAATTGTGGCACAGCCGCCCCCGGCTGTGTTCCGCCGAAGGCGGAAGAGGGATAGCGGCGAGAGGTTTCGACCTTCGGTCGAACACAGCCGGGGGCGGCTGTGCCACAAAAGCAGGTTTTGAAAACCAGAGTTTCCTTTGTCATTCACCACCGAATTCCTTTCTGAAGTCACCTCGATCGTCTCGAAGCTCGATTCTGCCGCGATCGAGCGGTGCGTCGCCAGGCTGGCGGAAGTGCGCTCGCGCGGCGGCCGGCTGTTCTTCCTCGGCGTTGGCGGAAGCGCGGCCAACGCATCTCACGCCGTTAACGACTTCCGCAAGATCGCCGGCTTCGAAGCCTACGCTCCCACCGACAACGTCTCCGAACTCACCGCCCGCGTGAACGACGAAAGCTGGGAAAGTGTATTTGTGAGCTGGCTCAAAGGCAGCCGGCTTACCAGCCGCGACGGGATCGTCGTCTTCTCCGTCGGCGGGGGTGACCTGGAGAAGAACATTAGCCCCAACCTCGTCCGCGCCGTGCAGTTCGCCAAGGAAACCGGATCGGCAGTCGTCGGCATCGTCGGCCGGGCCGGTGGATATACCGCTCAAGTCGCGGATGCCTGTGTAATCGTGCCGACGGTGAACCCGGTCCACGTGACGCCCCATTCCGAAGCATTTCAGGCGGTGATCTGGCACCTGTTCGTCAGCCACCCGGCCCTCAAGACCGGGCAAACCAAGTGGGAATCGGCCAAGTGAAGCCGGCTGTCTTTCTCGACCGCGACGGGGTGATCAACCGCACGATCGTTCGCGACGGTGTTCCGCACCCGCCCAGCTCGGTGGATGAGGTGGAAATCCTGGGCGGCGTTCCCGAGGCGCTGGCAAAGTTGAGCCAACTTGGGCTTCCGCTGGTGGTTGTGACCAACCAACCCGATGTTGCCCGCGGGACGCAGACGCGGGAAGCGGTCGAGCAAATCAACGATTTCCTTCGCGCCCGGCTCCCGCTCACGGAAATCTGCACTTGTTACCACGACGGTCCCGATAATTGTTCATGCCGCAAGCCCAAGGCCGGCTTGCTTGTCGAGGCCGCACGATCGTACAACATCGACTTGAGGCGAAGCTTCATGGTCGGCGACCGCTGGACCGATATCGTCGCCGGCCAGACGGCAGGATGCACAACGCTGCTGATCGATTTGCCATACAGCCGGGCGGAGAAATGCTCGCCCGATTTTCGCGTCCGCGACCTGGCCGAGGCGGCGGAGATTATTGTGCGGGAGCTGGCAAAACGGAGCCTGTGAGGCTCTGGCGTGACACGGGTTTTCAACCCGTGCAAACGGCGCAAAACGGAGAGGAAACGCGGATTTCAGCGGTTATTCAGTCGGATAATCGTTAGCACGGCTTAAAAAGCCGTGTCACGAGGCGAATCGCATGAGCCCACAGCTTTCCAAACTTCGCGTGAAGATCTTCGCGGACGGCGCCGACAAGGCGGGCATGCTGGAGATGGCGCGCAAGCCGCACATCGCCGGCCTCACTACCAACCCGACGCTGATGCGCAAGGCCGGCATCGCCGACTATCGCGCATTCGCCAAAGATGTGCTCAAGGCAATCACGCACAAGCCGATTTCGTTCGAGGTTTTTTCCGACGATTTTTCCGAAATGGAGCGTCAGGCCAACGAGATCGCCGGCTGGGGTTCCAACGTTTACGTGAAGATCCCGGTCACCAACTGCCAGTCCGAGTCCTGCTGCAATCTGATCAAACGGCTGGCGCGGGCGAAGGTGAAGCTGAACGTGACCGCCCTTCTGACGCTCTCGCAGGTGCGGGACGTGTCGGCGGCGCTGGGAGATTCGGCGCCGAGCTGCATCTCCGTCTTCGCCGGAAGAATCGCCGACACCGGCCGCGATCCCGTCCCGCTCATGTCCGCGGCCATCGAAATGATGAAGCCCTACCCCACGCAGGAGCTGATCTGGGCCAGCCCGCGCGAGCTGCTCAACATCTTCCAGGCCGACGATATCGGCTGCCACATCATCACCGTCACCCACGACGTCCTCAAAAAGCTCGAGCTGGTCGGCAAGGACCTGACCCAATACTCGCTGGAAACGGTGAAGATGTTCCATGCCGACGCGGCTGCGGCGGGGTATAAACTGTAGCTCGTGAGCAGGATTCCCCGAATCGCCATCGTCACGCCGTCGTTCAATACCGGGCGTTATATCGGCGCGACAATCCGCAGCGTTCTCGAGCAGAGCCACCAGAACTTCGACTATCTGGTGATGGACGGCGGCTCGACCGACGGAACGGTGGACCTGCTCCGGGGCTTTGGCGATCAAATTCGCTGGGTCTCCGAGAAAGACCAGGGCCAGGGCGACGCCATTCGGCGGGGGTTCGACCGCACCACAGGCGACATCCTCGCATGGCTCAATTCCGACGACCTGTTGAATCCCGGAGCATTCGAAACGGTCGCGAAATACTTCGTCGCCCACCCTGAGATTGATGTCGTTTACGGCGACGCTTCGTACGTCGATGCCGAAGGCAACCACATCGCCCGCTGCGCTCACGTCGAGCCGTTCAGCCGGCGGCGGCTCATCCGCTACAGCGATTTCATCGTGCAGCCAGCCGCCTTCTTCCGGCGGTCCGCCTACGACGCCGTCGGCGGCATCAACCCGCACTGGCATTGGGCGCTGGACTACGACCTGTGGCTCCGGCTTGCGCAAAAGCATCGCTTCGCATATATCCCGGTGGAGCTGGCCCGCTATCGCTGGCTTGCGGACAACAAGACGGCGAGCGGCGGCGCTGCCCGGATTGACGAGCTGTGGGAAATGACCAGCGCGCTGGGTCTGCGCCCGCCGGCGTACGTCGAGCTGGAACGGGTGAATCTTCTCGCGGCCGCCGCGCTGGAGTCGCTGGGAAAGCTCAAGCTCGGCGCCGCTGCGGAAAGGGCAGCGCGGGCGACGACGACATTGTTAGCGTCGCCGCGGGCGATGTGGAGTCTGGTTTCGCCGCACACCTGGCGGATCATCTGGGTCGGTCAGGTATTGCGGAGACGGAGCGTCGCCATGCACTCGGCCAAATCATGGGAGGGTGCGCCTTGCACGAGCCAGACTTAAGACCCACGCCCGAAGCGCCGCCGCGGCCAGACCGCCGTACGGGGCTGGTGCGTTCGTTTTACTATGCGTTTGCCGGGCTGGGTTTTCTGTTTCGCTCGCAACGCAATGCGCGGATCGAGCTGGCGATCGGTGCTGCCACCTGCGCATTGGCCGGCTGGGTGGGAATCAGCCGGGCGGAATGGGCCGTGCTCATCTTCACCATCGCGTTGGTGCTGATTCTGGAGGGGCTGAACACCGCCGTCGAGGCGGCGATCGATCTGGCCTCGCCGGAACTTCATCCCCTCGCCAAAGCTGCCAAGGACTTGGCCGCGGGGATGGTGCTCATCGCCGCGATCGCATCGATTATCGTGGGCCTGCTGATCCTGGGGCCGCCGCTGTGGGTGAGAATTGCTCGGTGAGGCCACCGCGCTCTTCTTACCCCCTCCCTCCGGGAGGGAGAGGGTTGGGGTGAGGGGCAGGGGCATGTGGCACAGCCGCCCTGGGCTGTGTTCCGCCGCCAAGGCGGAGAAACCGCTTCGACCTTCGGTCGAACACAGCCGAGGGCGGCAGCCGAGGGCGGCTGTGCTACAAGCTCTTGTCCCGGAGGGAGAGGCAGCGCCTTCGCTCGACACCGGGATGTGCTTGAGAAAGCTGTCATTCCACTTAGTATGCAAGGCAGATGACTCGATTCTTTTTCTTCGCCGCATTGCTGGTCCTGGCGGCGGGCTGTGCTAATCCGCATCCGCGATCGGCCCTCGACCAGCAGATGTTCGGGCCCGCATCGATTCGATTACATCCAACGTTCACGCAGGTGCGGAACTGGACCGGGGGCACCAAGCCGGACGGGGTCGAGGCGACGCTGGAGATCGACGACCAGTTCGGCGAGCCCACCCGCGCCACCGGCCGCGTCATGTTCGAGCTGTACAACTACGCGGCCGAGTACACCGACACAGTTCGCGGCCGACGGATCGGCGGGCCGTGGATCGCCGAACTCAACACCCGCGACCAGCAACAGGAGCACTGGAACTCGGCGCTGCGGTCCTACACGTTTCAGCTTCACCTTCCGGAGGTGACCAAGGACCGCTACTACGTGCTGACGGCACAGTTCGACCTGAACGGGCAGGCGGCGACGTCGGAGCCGGCCTCGGCCACCTCCCGCCCGGCCGGAAGGCTCTTCAGCCAACTGATTATTCCGCCGGAAACCGAGGGAAAACAACGTGTCCATTACCACGCCCCCACCCGCACCCCGGGCCGGGGGTGAGCCGATTGCAACGTTGCTTGCCCGCTTGCGCGCCGAATTGGGCGCGGATTTCGGCGCGGCGCGACCACTGCGCGTGAGCCGGGCGCCGGGCCGGCTTGATGTGATGGGCGGCATCGCCGACTACACCGGGTCGCTGGTTTGCGAGATGCCGCTCGAATGCGCAGCGGCGGTCGCACTCCAGCAGCGCGACGACCGCCAGCTCCAGGTCTTCTCCTTTAACCTCCTCGACGAGCACAGGCCTTTTGCGTTTCGGGTGCCGCTGGAGGCGCTGGCGAGCCAGCCGCTCAAATCCCTGCGCCGCGACTTCGCCGAGCCGGGCCGCAAATGGGCGGCGTACATCGCCGGCTGCCTGATCGCCCTCCACCTGCACCACAGGGTCATCGAGCGGATGCCGTACGGTTTCAACATCGCCGTCTACAGCACCGTGCCGATGGGCGCGGGAGTCAGCTCCAGTGCAGCGATCGAAGTCGCGACGATGATCAATCTTTGCACAGAGTTGGGCGTCGAAGGGCAGCCAATGGAGATCGCGCGGTGGTGCCAGTGGGCGGAGAACAACGTCGTCGGGGCGCCGTGCGGAATCATGGACCAGGTGACGAGCTGCATGGGCGAGGCGGGCGTTCTGCTGCGGATGGTCTGCCAGCCGAACGAGTTGAAACCGCCGCTGAGGCTGCCGGACGGGGTGCGGGTGATCGGCATCAACAGCAATGTGAAGCACGACGTCGGCGGCCCCGCGTACGCGCGGACCCGCTGCGCCGCGTTCATGGGCCAGAAGATCGTTCTGGAGACAATGCGTCAGCTCGGAGCGGCGGCCGGGCGCGAGATGATCGCAGACCCGATGCGCGGATATCTGGCCAATCTCGATCCCGACGATTACAAGCGGTTTTTCCGCAATTCCGTGCCGGAGGCGATCTCGGGACGCGAATTCCTTACCAAGTACGGAACGACCGGCGATTCTGCCACGACAATCGATCCGGAGCAGAGCTATCCGGTGCGTCATGCCACGGACCATCACGTACTGGAAGCCCGCCGGGTGCGTCGATTTGCGGAATTTATTGAGCAAGCCGGCACGCGTTCACCTGCGGAGCGCGGGCTCGATCTGGATCGCGCCGGGCACCTGATGTACGCGTCGCATCAGTCGTACAGCATGGATGCGATGCTGGGCGCGCCCGAATGCGACCTGCTTGTGGACATGGTCCGCCGGCGCGAGCGTGCCGGCCTCTACGGCGCCCGCATCACCGGGGGCGGCAGTGGCGGGACCGTCGCCGTGCTCTGCGACATCAGCCCGCGCGCCGATGACGCCATCGAAAGCATCCTGGAGGAATACCAGCGCCAGACCGGCCAAAAGCCGCAGGCTTTGCTCAAGAGCGGCCCCGGCGCGTGGCAAACTGCAACCTGGATCGTCAACAAGCCAGACTAGCGGGTTGGGAGGGTGAGCCTTCCGCTGAGCCGTAGCTCAGCAGGAGCCTCGCCCTCCAGTAATCCGGTGCTACGGTTCGCTCTGGGCCAGATTTGCGGCGACGATCTGCGCGTTTCGTTTCAGCATCGGCAGCTTCACCCGCTTCATAGCGCTGCCGCGAAGTGTGTCGCAATATTCCTGTTCGCTCCACTTTGCGACCTGCTCGACGTCGAGCGTGCCGGTGGGAAAACGCGACTGAAGCGCCGGATCGCCGGCGGTCGGCGCTTTGCTGTTGTGAGGACAGACGTCCTGGCAGATGTCGCACCCGTAGAGCCAGTTGTCCATTTTCGAGCGAAGCTCCGGTTCGATGGGCCCACGATGCTCGATCGTGAGATAGGAAATGCAACGCCGGGCGTCGAGCTGGTACGGCGCGGTGATTGCGCCGGTGGGACAGGCGTCGATACATCGCGTGCAGGTGCCGCAATGATCGGTCGCTGGCTGGTCGGGCGGCAGATCCAGCGTCGTCACGATCTCGCCCAGAAGCAACCACGATCCGATCCGCGGATTGATGAGGCAAGTGTTCTTGCCCAGCCAGCCGATGCCGGCCCGCATGGCCAATTCCTTTTCCATCACCGGCGCCGTGTCCACACAGGCGCGGGTCGCGGCATCGGGGGCCCACTCTCGTATCCGGTCAGCCAACTGATGGAGCCGGGATTTGATCAGCTCGTGATAGTCGTCGCCCAGGGCATAGCGCGCGATGAGCCCTGCCCGACTTGACTCCGTCTGTGCAACCGGCTCCAGCGGAACGTGATAATTGATCGCAGCGCAAATCACGCTGCGGGCGCCCGACAGGTAGACTGCGGGATCGACACGCTGCGCGAACCGCGCTGCCAGGTAGCTCATTTCCCCCGCCTGTCCGCCATCGAGCCATTGGCGAAAGTAGTGTTGCCAGCGCGAAGGACCGGCCTGGGCGATTCCGATCAGGTCGAAGCCCAGCGCGCGGCCGGTGTCCTTGATCTGTCGCGCCAGCGTGTATCGGTCGAGTTGTAAGGCGGCGTGCATCGGATTATCCCGCCCGCCGGTCTCGCAGGCGCTGTAACTCCGCCACTGGAGAAACCGGCGCGATCCCGAGATTGATCGCATTGGTCCCCAAGGTGTTGAGCTTGCGGACCAGCTCGTTGATCTGCTCGACCAGTCGGCCGACACGGGCTTCGTCGGTCGCGGCGGCCAGTGCCGCTTTCAGATGGTCGATCGCCTTGCGATAGCGAACTTCCTCCGGCGTGAAGTCGTTGTTCTTCAGAATTCGCAGACACCACCAGGTCAGCCGGGCATTTTCCTCCGCCGGCATCGGGTCCGGCTCGAGCGGCCGGCCGGCGCCGGGAAGGTTGTCGAACTTTCCCTCGCGCATCGCCTCCTCGATTCGCCGCTCGGCCAGACGACGCAACGCCTGCTCAAGATCAACGTGCTTCAACGACATCACGGGATTATAGAGCCTGAGGAAAACCGTTTGGGCGGCGTGGGAATCAACGGGCCGGCTGAGTTGTGGCGGGCCGTCCGGAATCCAGGGGGATGAGGTAGTAGGTCAACCCGTTGAACTGGGATCGCTTCCAGTTTTCCGGGATCTGGTTGGGTGCGGGGACGACGGCGGGATTGCTCGTTGACGCCAGTCTCGCCTGTAGGAGGCGAACCTGCGCCCGAAGCTGTTGGTTTTCGCTTTGGAGGGCGGCGACCTCGCCGACGAGGTCGCGGATCTTCGACCCGAGCTGCTCGGTTTCCGAAGGCTTCCCAGCGCCGGGGTTATCGGCGGCGGCGCCCAGGCTGGCCAGCAAGACGGCTCCGAGAGTCAATCGTAACAGTGAAGCACGTGACATGGTTCTCTCCAGATGATGCACAATTTTCCGCCCGCGCGACCGGCCTTGCAAGCGAATGCTCGGACGCGAAAAATGTCGCTCGGCCTATGAACTCGGACGGCTTGCCGCTTCATTATCTCACGCCGCCCGTCTGGGCACAGCAGGTGCTGCAAAGGCCGCTGGAATTGCTCAACGACCACGCGCATCTGGAAAGGAAAGCGGCCGCTATGCGCTCGAGCTGGTGAACCGATATCCGGAACCGACGCTCGAGGCGGAGGGGAAAATCATTGAACGGCAGCCGCCGGGGGCGAGGATGCATTCTGGTATTGCGGCGGAGGGACAAAGGGACTGAGGGACAAAGGGACAAAGTGAAAGAAACCTGCCTTTAGCGCTTTGTCCCTTTGTCCCTTCGTCCCTTTGCCCCTTTTGTTGCAAGCTCCGCTTCGATCGCAAGTAATCGGTTGTATTTGGCGAGGCGTTCGGAGCGGGTGATGGAGCCGATTTTGATGTAGTCGCCGGCCCAACCGACGGCCAGGTCGGCCAGCCAGTTGTCTTCGGTTTCTCCGCTGCGGGCGCTGATGGTGACGGACCAGTTGGCATTGCGTGCCAACTGATAAGCCTCAGCGGTTTCGGTCAGAGTGCCGATCTGATTCACCTTGAGCAACAGGGCGTTGGCGGCGCGGGCTTCAACGGCCCGTCGGATGCGCGGGGGGTTGGTGCAAAGCAGGTCGTCGCCCATCACCAGCGCCTTGCCATTCAACGCTGATCGCAGCGCCGGCCAGTTTTGCCAGTCGTCCTCGGCCAAACCGTCCTCGACGCTGACGATGGGAAAGGTGGAAACCCACGAAGCGATCTGCTCGACCATCTTGCGGCTGCTTAGCGGCCGTCCGTCCAGGTCATATTTGCCGTCGCGATGGAAATGCGTGGCGGCAATGTCGATCGCCAGGGCCACGTCGCGGCCAGGCTCGAAGCCCGCAGCCCGGATGGAGTCGACGGCATCCTGAAGCGCGGAATCGACGTCGGGAAACGGCGGGGACAGGCCGCCTTCATCGGCCACCAGCGGGCGGGAGTCATATTTCGTTTTCGCCAGCGCCGCCGCCGACTGATAGACCGCATAAACCATCGAGAGGGAATGGTCGACCGATTCGGCCGACACGGGGACGAGCAGAATGTCCTGGATCGGGACCTGTTCACCGGCGTGCTTGCCGCCGCTGAACAGGTTGACCGTCAGGGTTGGCAAACGGGGTGATGTTCCCAGGATCGAAGCGAAGTGCCGGTAAAGTGGAACGCCGATGCTCGCGGCGGAGGAACGGGCGAAAGCGATCGAGACGCCGAGAATCGCATTGGCCCCGAGGCGCGATTTGTTGGGTGTGCCGTCCAGTTCGATCATGGCGCGGTCGAGGTCGGCCTGCTGGGCAAACTCGCGTCGGGCCAGCGCATCGTTCAACGCGCGATTGACGTGATCGACGGCCTTTCGGCAACCCAACCCCTGGTATCGACTCGGATCCCCGTCGCGAAGCTCCAGCGCCTCTGCTGCGCCGGTGGACGCGCCCGAGGGGACAGAGGCCGAGGCCGCTGTCCCATCGCTTAGGGCGCATTGGACGGCAATCGTGGGCCTTCCCCGGCTGTCGAGGATTTCAAGGGCCGAAAGTGTACGAATCATCGGCACGAGCTATTCCCCTCCCGGGGGGGTCATGCAACAAACGGCACCGACCTCAAAAAGTGTTGCATTCTGTTGCAAAGTGTTGCATTACTTATGCTCCATATCTTATCGTAAACTCAATATTCAAAATTATTTACATCAATTATGGAGCACTTGGCAAGAGCACCACAAAAACAACACGCTGGCGGAGTGATGTTGCATCTGAATCTATTTGTTCTGTGCGTACACCGTCTGCCCCGGCGGATAACTGATCAGCTCCACCGCGTTGCCATCCGGGTCTTTCAGGTAGATGCCCTGGGTTCCGTCTCGATGCTTGTCGATGGGGATGCCGGTGGATTGTGAAGCTTCTGCGAGCTGCTCCTCGGTCACGCTGAAAGCCAGGTGCGGTGGATGCTGACCGGGGGTCACCAGCGCCACCTTATTCCCCCCCACCTGAAGAAACGCCCAGGTCTTGTCCTGATACATGACCGTCGCGCTGAACTGCTTGCGATACCATTCGACGCTCTTGTCGATGTCGGCGGAGCAAATGGCGACGTGATCGAGTCTCATTGGCCTCTCCGATAAGGCAATTTGTCCTTGTCAGGGACTTGGGGCTTGGGCGCTTGCACGCCGGGCGTCGCCGGACGGGAGTCGAGAATCGCGTTGCGGAAAGCCGGGTTCCAGGTGATCGTGTCCCACTCGACGGCATCGGCAGTCGTGAGCGTGGTGCCGCTGAAGAAGGCGATGGGGTTGCTCTGTGTGCCGTGGGCGATCAACAGGTGCCGGGCCGGATCGTAATCGACTTCGCGGGCGCGCATCTCACTTTCGCCATGATCGACGCTGACCACGTCCGTGTCCCCGGCCAGGATTCTCACGTACTTGAGCTGGAGGCGGGAATCGTCGTCGGCCTGGGATGGCGATTTGCGCGGCGCAGCGCTCCGCGGGCGTGACTGCTGGGGTGATTGCTCGAACCACGCAATTACATGCTCGCCGATGACTTGCACAGGGAGCTGCGCCTTGTCCTCGTCCATGTGGACGATTTTGACCTTCCCGACCATGTCGGCCCGCTGCGTGGCACGGCTGTAGACGAGGCTGCGCTGCCATTGGCAGACGGTGGCGCCGCGGGATTCTGATTGGCTCGGCTGCGCGGCGGACCTGCGGTGGTCGCGGACGAGCATCTTGCCGGCAGTCGGAACGCTGATTGATTCCTTGTGCAAGCCCTCAGGATCGTTGGGATCGACAGGATAGTTGGGATCGACCAGGCGCACGATAATTTTCGGCCCCTCCAGCGCGATCTGCTGGGCAATGGAGTGGTCGGCGGCGTTGAGCGTGGATGTCAGGTCCGCGTCGCCCGGCGAAGAGGTCAAGACGAAGGCGACGACCTCCTTGCCCTTGAACATATCCATCTGTGCGCCCTCGGGAACCTCGGTTTTCTTCCCGCCGGCTTTCCTGGGCTGGACGTCGGCAGCCATGATCGGCTGCGTGGTCGCGGGCGGAGGCTTTTTCTCCAGGTCGATGCGGATGTGGTCGGCGGTGGCCGTATTGAGGTAGCCGTTGTTCTCGCGGAACTGGGCGTTGACGCTGCCGTCGCAATCGACGCGATTGGCCTGGCCGTCGAACATCGCGCCGGTCGCCCAGGCGACATCGACGGGCTCGGCGGGCTGGGTGGTGCTGGCCTGCCGGATCGCGTGCAGCGCCCCGGGGCCCACGACGTACGACTTGCCGTCCCCTGAATCGAACTGGATTTCCGGGCCGGTGACGAAGTTGCCCTTGGGATCGGCGACTTTGGCCTGGGCGCTGCTCGCGATGGTTGCGCGCTGTTTGCCGTTGTCCTGGGTGACGGTGAGCTTGTCGCCGATGGCGACGCTGCCGTCCTTCGATTTTGCCGTCACGTGGTCCCAGGCCACCAACTCGTCGAGCTGGACCTGGGCGGCATCGTCGTCCGCCGACTTGCGCGTCGTCGATTTGGCGATGCGCGGCGGTGGCGCGGGTTTGAGAAGCACATCCAGGTTTTCGGCGCGAAGATCGTCGTCGGCGTAGGCGTGAACCGAGCCGGTTGCGTTCACGTGGCGCGGATAGACTTTCCTATCGGCCAGGGCGGAATCGAGCTGGAGCCGGTCCGACTCGATCGTCTGCTTCTTCCCATCGCTTCCCGTGAGAACGCAATAGACGTTGGTCTTTGCCACCGCCTGGCGGAGATTGGACTGGGCACTTGACGGCTGACTCGACGCATTCGAGCGTTTGGGGGTTGGTTCGAAGGCCAGATCGAGCGTCTGGCTGCGGAGGGTGAGACGGGGGTGCTGGATGTCGACGTCGCCGACGAACCGGCCCGAGCGCAGCAGAAGCTGGTCGTCGGTCGCGCCGGGGGCGAAGTTGAACTGCGCCTCCTTCTGCCAGGCAACGTGCATCAGTGAGGCGGGAGATTGGGCGCTGGCTTCCAACGGCATCAGCCCGCGGCCCGGGCCAGTGACGGTGGCGCGCTGCTCGGCGCGGGAATATTCGACGACGCCGGCCGACGCGAAATGCGTCACGCCCTGGTCCTTGGCGGCGGGCGCGGGCGATTTGTCGATCAGCACCTGCGGAAATCGGGTGGAGCGGTCGAGGCGGACGTGCTGAGTGGAACTGTTATAGACCAGCGAAGCGCACTGTACGTGCTCGATGCCCTGCTGTTTGGGATCGACGCGATGGACGTTGACTGGCAGGCCGATCAATCTGACGGCGGACTCGCCGGGTTTCAGCGGCACGATCGACGGCTGCTGCTGTAGCGGGGTGATCCGCAGCAGGCCGGTCCAGTGGACGTAGATCGGCTGCTCTTTCTCGGCGGGCTGTGAAGCCGCAGGCGCGAGGACCGGCGCGGGCGCGGGGACTTGGATCTGCGACGGCGCTGGCCCCTGGGGCTCGGTTGTCGTGGTGGGAGCCGCCGCGGCCTGAGTCGCAGATGACGCGGGCTGAGTTGCGGCGGAATTGCTTGACTGCTTCAGGAGAAAATCGACGACCATCTGGTCGACATTCTCGATCAGAAGCTGGTCGAACTTGCCCGAAGGGTCGGGTTGATTGATGCGCACGTGATCGTAGAACGTGGCGCCGTAGACAACCGGCGGGTGGGCTTCGTGCGTGGGGGCGTGGGGCTGGGTCGTCGGCGTCGTGTAGGACGTGATGACGTCGCCGGCGGATTGGTTGTCGGCCGCGGCGAGAGCTGCTGGCAAGGGAGGGAGAAGACCCATCGCCGCCACGGGAGATTTGGCCTTCTTCTGCGGGCCGCCGAGGGAGAAATTGGCGGGATCCGTGATGACGAGCACGTCGCCGTGGGCAATTTCGAGTTCTTCGAGACGGCCGTCGCGGTCGTTCCAGCGGGCTTTGAGCCCGCGTCCTCTCATTTCGATCTGCCCGTGCACGACGACGGGGACTTGATCGTTGTCGATCAGCTTTCCCGTTTGGTCGCGGTAGCCCTGGGTGAAGATGTGGAAAGATTCGTTGTCGAAGACGATGTTGTTAGTCGTCATGACCAGCACGACTTGCTGATCCTTTGGGCGAGTTTCGTCAAAGAGGGTAACGGTGACGTCGTCGAGCCGGCCGCGGGTCGGGGGCGATGGCGGCGGCGCCGAAGGCCCAGCGCCAAAGGCGCTCTTGGCCGGATCGGGAACTTCCTTCAGGACGATGTTTCCGGTTTTGCCATGGACTTCGAGACGCTGGTGGTTCGCCAGGTAGAAAATACCGGCGGGATTGCTGACGTCGACGGTGCCGTTGGGGCGGGGATGGTAGGCGTCGCCGGTGAACTCGCTGGAGACGACTCCGTCACGGTCATGCTGTTTCAACCAGGCAAACTCACCCGAGCGGATGCCGTTGTTCTGGTTGGGGTCGTTGCGCTTGGGCGCGGGTCCGACTTTCACCGGCTCGCTGTCCACGCTCGTGCTGGTCGCGGGGGCCGGCTGCATCGTCCAGTATCCGATGAACAACGCGGCCAGCGTGATTGCCGAGAAAATGACCAGAATTGTCGATCGCATTACTCTTCCACATCGAGCATTCTCAGGACCACCAGATCCTGGATGTCGATTAATCCAATCGGCCGATCATCGTCGTCAACGACAGGCAACTCGTCGATTCGGTGCGGTCGCATGAGGGCGATGGCTTCGCTGGCAAGTTGGTCGCCGCGGATGCGCTTGGGGTTTTTGGTCATCAATTCGCGGATAGGCCGGCGGAGGACCGAGCCGTCGTCATCGGTGATGGCCCGGCGGAGATCGCCGTCGGAAAAAATGCCG
>Ga0210396_10002395_pt1 | contig 19167 bp, 14 predicted proteins | sample IncBWH17OmetaG_FD_155466 | JGI IMG/M metagenome (GOLD analysis project Ga0210396, IMG submission 155466) | Forest soil microbial communities from Barre Woods Harvard Forest LTER site, Petersham, Massachusetts, United States - Inc-BW-H-17-O ... | reverse complement strand
CCAGGCGGGAAGATGGCGCGGATTGAGGCGGATCGCGTGCTCCATCGCGGCGCGGGCCTGGGGGTCCTCGCCAAGGCGGAAGTGGGCCCGCCCGATCTCGGCGAAGGTCTTGGCGCTGTCGGGCCGGAGCTGGCGGGCCCGCTCCAAAGTCGCCAGCGCCGCGCGGTGCTGCCGCTGATCGTTCAGCAGCTTGCCCTGGTGCTGGAGCGCGGCAACGTAGCGGGGATGCTTTTCCAGCAGCGGCGCGATCATCGCCGACGCTTCCGGCGCCTTGGGATTGCGAAGCGCGTCGCGCAAACTCCGCTCCGGTTCGCCCAGCGGCAACTGGAGGTAACCCTGATCGCGCAGGACCGCTCCGGCAATCTCGGGCGGAAGCGCGGTTTGATTCGGCGGCGATTTCAGCAGGCCCTGATACCACGCCAGCCGCTGCGTGATGTGATTGGCGAGAAGACGGTCGCGGGCGACGTACTGGTATCCCTGCTGACGGATTTTGCTGCGCAGTGCGGCATCAGTTCGCAGACGTTCGAGCTGCTCGATCAGATCGTCATGCGTGCGGTAAAGCAGGCCCGTCTCGCCGGGGATCACGGTCGTACGATACGGCTCCAGGTCGGCATAGATCCCGGCGACGCCCCGCGAGGCGTATTCGAGAAACTTCACGTCCGAACGGCAGCGGTTGTAGCCGGTCGGCAAGAGCGGAGCGATCCCGATGTCGATGCCGCCCAGAAACTGGAGATACGTTTCCAGCGATGCGAACCCGGCGAAATGATACCGATCCGGCGATTGCCGAAAGAACGGCTGCGCCACTTCATTGCTCATCGCCGCCAGGTGCACTTCGGGATGATCGTCGAGCCACTTTTGCAGCAGCGGCGCGATGTCGTACCAGTCGGCCAGATGTCCGGGCGAGCCGGCCCAGCCGATGGTCAGCGGGCGCGGCACGGGCGGCGGCAGCGGGGGAACTTGCGTGAAATGATTGGCGAAGACCGCGACCTGCTGCGCCCCGCGCTGTTTCCAGCGCCGCGCCAGCTCTTCGGTGCTGGTCTGCACGGCGTCGCAGAGGGTGAGAAACTGGAGATACAACTCCTGAACGCTGCGATCCTGCCAGTGGCTGACGATCGGGTTCCAGGGCTGGAGGTCGAAAAAGTAATCGTTGGCCTCGAAGACGGTGACCCGCCCCGCCGAGCGGCGGCGAAGGCACAGCTCCAGCAAGTCCCAGTCGTTCACGAACTGAACGACCAGCACATCCGCCAGCTCGGCCAACTCCGGGAGATGCCGGCTGAAAAAATGGCAATCGATGCTCGTGACGCCGGGCAACTGGCCGAGAAACCGGCTTGGATCGTGCAGCCGATAGCGGGCGTCGCCGTCGTAGCCGAAATCGCAAACCTGAACGATCAACATCTCTAGTTACTCAGACTGAGCGGTTTTTAGGGGCAAGCCGAGCGGCGCGTTCTCGTGCGGCCGTTCTGGTGCCGCCGGTGCCCTCACCGTCGGTCTTCGCTGCGCAAGCGCGCCGTCGGATTCCGCCGGTGAGGGCACCGGCGGCACTTTAGGAAAACCTGCACTACAACTCGTCGCTATCTTCCAGGAGCATCAAAACCGCTCAGTTCGAGTAGTTAGCCGGTCGAACCCCAGACACGGAGACAAGGAGACCGGGAGACAAGAAGAAATAGATTGCTTCCCCCATCTCCTTGTCTCCTTGTCTCCCGGTCTCCTTGTCTGTCTTTATTCCTCTTCGGCTTTGGGCTTGTACTGGGCGGCGATCTGCTGCTGCACCTGCGGCGGGACGGGCTCGTAGTGGCTGAACTCCATGGCGAACGAGCCCTGGCCGCCGGTCACGCTTTTTAATTGCGATTGATATTGCATGACTTCCGACAGCGGCGCCGTGGCTTTCACCTGGGCCATGCCGCCGGCAAGGATGTCGGTGCCCTGGATGCGGCCGCGTTTGCCGGACAGGTCGCCGGTGATGGCGCCGACGTTACCCTCGGGAATCGTCACTTCCATATTGACGATCGGCTCGAGCAAGACGGGCTTGGCCTTGAGCACGGCGTCCTTGAAGGCGTACTTGCCCGCCGTCTTGAACGCGACTTCCTTGCTGTCGACGGGATGATGCTTGCCGTCATAGACGACAACGCGGACGTCCTGGAGCGGATAGCCGGCGATGACGCCCTGGTCCAGCATCTCGCGCACGCCCTTCTCGACGGCGGGAATGTATTGTCCGGGAATCGTCCCGCCGAACACTTCGTTGACGAACTCGAAGCCCGCGCCGCGTTCCATCGGTTCGATGCGGAGGAAAACTTCGCCGAACTGTCCTGCCCCGCCGGTCTGTTTCTTGTGCCGGTGATGGCCCTCGGCGTTGCTCAGGACGGTTTCGCGATAGGCGATCTTCGGCGGCTTGGTGTCGACCTGAATCCCGCGGTTCTTCAATCGCTCCAGCACCAGCCGCAGGTGCAATTCACCCAGGCCGTTGATGACCATCTCGTGGGTCTGGCGGTCGGTGTGCCATTTGAAGGTCGGGTCTTCCTCGCTGAGTTTGGTCAGGGCGCCGGAGATTTTCTGCTCGTCGCCGCGGGCCTTGGGGGTCACGGCAAGGCCATACATCGGCGTCGGAAAAACCTCCGGCTTGAGGTGCACGCTGTCCAGCGAATGGTCATCGTGCAGCACGTCGTTGGTGTGAATCTCTTCGATCTTGGCGACAGCGCCGATGTCCCCGGCGATGACCGCATCGGCCTCCTTGTGCTCCTTGCCCTGGAGGTGGAAGACGTGGCCGAGCTTGACGGCCTTTTTGTTGTGGCCGATGAAGACCTGCGAGTTTCCCGCCGCCTTGCCCTGGTGCACACGGAAGACCGCCAGCTTGCCGACGAACGGATCGGTCGTCACCTTGAATATATGGGCCAGCAGCGGCTTGCCGGGATCGTTGTGATATTCGAACGCCCTCTCGTTTTCGCCTTCGCCGCTCAGGAACGGCCGGGGATTTCCCTCTTCGGGGCTGGGGAAATGCCGGGCGATAGCGTCGAGAAGCTCGGAAACCCCGACATTGTTTTTCGCGTCGGTGAAGAGGATCGGCACGACGTGGCCTTCGTCCATCGCCCGCTCGAAGGGCGCGTGAAGCGCTTCGTAGTTCGGCTCCTCGCCGCCGAGATATTTCTCCATCAGGCCTTCATCCAGCTCGACGATCTGATCGAGGATCGCCGTGTGAGCGTCGGCGACAGCGGAGAAATCGCTCTGGCCTTCCTTGTTCAAGAGGCATTCCACGATCGATTTGCCTGACTGGCTGGGAAGGTTGATGGGAAGGCATTCAGTGCCGAACACCTCCTGGATCTGCGACACCAATCCATCCAGGTCGACCTCCGGCATATCGATTTTGTTGATGATGATCGCCCGGCACAGGTTGCGATCCTTGGCCGACTCCATGATCCGGCGGGTGACCACTTCGATGCCGTTCTGCGCGTTGATGACGACCGCAACCGTCTCGACCGCCGGCATGCACCCCAGCGCCGCGCCGACCAGGTCGGGCGATCCCGGCGTGTCGATCAGATTGATCCGCTTGCCCATGTGATCGGCGTGAAGAATGCTGGAAAAAATCGAGTGCTTGTGCTCCTTCTCCTCCTTCTCGAAATCGCTGAAGCTGGAGCCGTCGGAGGTGGACCCGTGACGGGTGACGGTCTTGCTGGCGAACAGCAGCGCATCGACCAGCGTGGTTTTGCCGGACCCTCCGTGGCCCGCGATTAACACGTTGCGAATATCGGCGGTCGTGTAACTGGGCATGCGACACTTCCTCGTTTCCTGCGGTCAGGGATTGGTGACCAACTCGCGCAAGTATATGTGCTCGGCGTATTTCGGCCAAGAATCTAGCGCCGAAAGCAACGGCCGGGTAGTGTCTTAAATTCATTCAAATTTATAGAAATAGATATCTGGTTAGCGCTTCTGCCAGCCCTTCTGATTGCCGGATCTGAGCTTTTCCAGTACTGCTTCGTCAGCGAAGAAATCTGTGTGGCCACAACCAGCGCAGATTAGGACGGAAAACTTTGGTGAACGCAACGGCATGAGCGAACCAAGACCTTTTAGCACATCAGGCCCGTACCAATCAGCGACGGTCCGCGAAAACAGTTCGCTACCACCGCAAATCTGGCACGTTCGCGGCAGGCGGTCTTGTATAGCCATCTTCGCTCCGATGTCTCCCAGAGGGTTTTCTGCCGTCAGGCATTCTACCACCCGCGCATGAAAAAGGCGCCCGCGTGGGGCGGCTGGTTGCGGTCCTACTCCATCACGGCGTCGTACAGGTCTTCAATCGTCCACAGCTCGTTGATGACGCCAGCGGCCATGGCGGGCGTGATCTTGTCGAGTGAGCCGTGAACGCGGCAGAAGTCGTAGTGAGCGACGTGCAGCGCCACTGCCGCCGCGAGGTTTTCCAGCTTCTTTGAGAAGCCCAGCGACAGACGGGTAAACCGCTTCGTGAAAGTGCGGATCGTGAGATTGCTTCGCTCAACGTGCGACAGCGCGACTGGGAAGAATTCGCCGCGTCGATCAATGCTCATCACAGGCAGCCAATCGCAGGATGCTCACGCGATTTGCAGTAGCGCCGAGTGAGACATTGCGGGAGTCATCTGCACGACGCCGCAGCCTGAGAAGGGAATCTGTAGCTCGGTTCCATCGCTCAACAAGATTCTGTGGACGAGTCTGGGCACGTGGCTGTCGGGGACTTTCCAAAGGCTCCAAAACCGCGGCGGCGTTGTCGCCGGCTTGCCCAGCAGCTCCATCGTCTGTCCTCGCGAGACATCCCGGACCGGCCTTTCCTGTACACAAGGGATGAGCGACCACTCCTTTAGATTGCCATACTCATACACCCGATCGTCTTCGGTGATCTGCCTCGGCGGTCCGCTGACCGTCACGCAAGAGATGATCCGTCCCCGCCCTTTCGGCAGCTCGACACGCTCCCGCCGCCTACGGTGATGGAGAATGGCGTGTGATTTCCTCTGGCCATCCACGGTCGCCGTCTCCGCCTCGTAAATCAGCATGAGGTCGCCGACTCTCGGCAGCTTCGCCCGCCCCGCCTTGTAGTAAACGTTGCGGGCAACCTCGAAGCCGTGAGGACTCGGCCAGTGGGTGGTGATCCAGCAGTTCATGTCCACCTTCCGGATTATCAACCCACTCGCGCGCCGCGGCTTAACCGGCCGGAGGTGCGTGCCTTTCGGCCATCGGTTACCAGCTCCTGCCACAGTTGCGCGAACGGGCCGCCTCGCGTGGCGCGGTCAAAATAGGCAGCCTCCTGGTCAGCGGTCATGCCTTCGATCCTGCGGTAAATGCGCGACTGCGCACGGCGTTTGGACTCGACACAATCGAATGGCTTTCTATCTTTCTTGGTCGTCTTCACGGGTAACCTCCAGCGGCGTTACGATCGTCAGCGGTCGATAGCCATGCGCAATATTCACCGCATTATACCGGCCGATGCGGTTGACGCGCACGATATGCTTGAAGTTCCATGACACGATCGCATCGGCCCCAATCGCGCTGGCAGCGGCGACATGAGTGGCGTCGTCCAGCCATTTGGGCGCTACAATTTTTGCCCGGACATACTCCGATCACGGACGTATCGGCGTAAATGCGCAACGTCGAACGGCGCTTGCTCATGCCACATATCTCCCTTCCCCCGCCAACCGCGCCTGCCCGAGGGTCGCCAGAGTCTCCAACAACTCGGCAACCTTCTCCGCCTTCGCTCCTTGGAACGTCCGCGCCACCTCCGCTGCCGTCGCCGGCTGGGCGAGCGTCTGGAGCGCGGCGCGGACTGCCCGCGCCTGCTCGGCCATTGTCTTGGGCCATGGCGTCTTTTTCGCCGGTTTGGGCTTGGCGAGCTTTTGGGTGACGGGGAGGGCGAGAGACTGCTGCGTCTCTGCTGCTCCGCTGGGGTTCTGGAACTCGGGGCGCAGCCAGCGGACGATGCCGCGGCGTTCTTCTTCGGCCCGCTCGGCGTTGAGCGCCACCAGCCGCCGCAGGATTTCCTCGTCGCTCAGGTCCGCCGGCCATCCGTACGCCTCCGCCACCGCCGCGTCCAGGTCGTCGTGAATCTGCTTCAGCACCGATACCAGCCCCTGTTCGTGAATTCGCCGGTCTTTGTCTATCAGTTCTTGTGCCCGAAGGTAGTTTCTGAACAACCTCATGCCGGGAACAATTGCGCATCGTCCACCCGCATAACATCCCCGCGTAGTTCCGGCCACCGATCAAGAATGGCTTCTGCCGAGATGCGGCCCAATTCGCTCGGCTCAATTTTGTTCAACCCGCCGCCGTAAACGCGACCTTCCCCGCGCAGTTCGTGACCGGTCACGCGTCCCAGCAACTCGTGCAAGTCTGTGAGACGATCTGGATGCGCTCGCAACATGGCAGCCAGCCCATGCTTTGGAGAAAGCATGAGATAGAGGTTAGTGGCAATCGCTCTGGATTTATTCAGGATGAAGCGGAACGGCTGCTTCTCATGTTCCAGCGGCTGGATTGTCGACTAAACCCGTGGTCGGCTCTTATCTTCGGAGCAGAATTGAGCGAAAGGGCGAGCAACAAAATTACGGCGTCCACCGCGCGAGCGCTTCTCTGTAAAAAGGACCCATGCTTTCGCATCCTAACCGCCCGTCAGAAAACCAAGATCGCCGTTGCGCTAGCGCGACGTGGGATGGTGGTTTATGGACAGGCGTTCGATCTCGTCTCTTGCGACGTTTCTGTCAATCTCGATGACGAGAACGCGATAGACCGAGCCCTGCCGAAGCTTCGTCTGTACGAAGTGAAGTCATCGAGCCGTTCCCTTAAGCCGGGATTCGCCGATTACTTCTTCTCGTTCTCCACGGCCGAGCTCCTGGTCGCGCAGTCGCTTGGCGACAACTTCCGGTTTGCATTCGTCAACATTCACAGCGGTGAGGTGCTCGACCTGAGCTTGCGCGAGGTATTCGCCAAGGCGCGAGCAATTTACCCCAGTTGGAGCATTAAGTTCTAAGCAGATACCTATCGGGCAACCGCGCATCATAGACTTCGATGCGATGCTGCCAAATCCAATCGGTGCCCGCCGCCGCCAGCATTCCAAGGACGCCCGCATCGAGGACGCCACCGAACATCACCAGATACGACAGGGAGTCGCCATACGTCGTTTGAAGCAACTGTTGTTTCTGAATGATGGAGCGCGCGCGGCGCCGCGCCGCCCAGATACAGGCCGGCGATTCCACGTCGATAAGCACGGGGCCTTGAAGCGACTCGTCCGGAGGCGGCAGCACGGCAATGTCAAAAGGTACGAGCCATTTCCGACCCGTCGCTACCGGCACTGGCACGGACCGACCATAGGTGCCCGGCTCGTGTGTGGTGGCCACGCAGCGGCCGCAGTCTTTCACCTCGCGATACCCCAGCGACTCCAAGAATCTGGATATCACCGATATCTGCTGGTTCGCTCGGGCACGCTCGCTGATGCTGCTCGCTTCGGCAGCGCACCATCTGTCCGCGATGATCGTCGCAGCCCGGACGCGGTCGTGGTCGGTCGGATCGGACCCGCTGTCTAACCACGGAAAAATATCGCGATCCAGCAGCTTCTCGATAACGCGACAGACGGAGGAAAGATGCTCGATGAGCACCTCCTCTTTCATGCGTTTGGCGAGCTGGCCACTTTCCATTCTTCCGATCAGCGACTTGTTGGCGCTGGAAAGGCCGATCAAGCGGTCGACGGCAATCGGTGGCGCTGTGCACATGCGTAAGGTACGGATTGCACCGGGATTCGCCCTGAGTGTTTGCACATCGAGATTTCGCAAGTCATCGGTCGCCAAAAGAGCCGCTTTAACGGACTCGGTCGTTTGGACTCGTGTTGAACGGAATGTCAGAGGGGCAAAGCGCAAGAACCACTGATTAAACCTATCGACAGACGCCGCGATATCGGCCTTCCAGAGATGGGGCTTGTCTGCGTTGACTCGCTCAGGCTGCATCAAAGATCCTGTTCATCTCGAGGGCGTTGCCGGCAATCGCTCGGCTCAAGGTGCCGGGATCCGAAGTCACGGCACGAGCTAACGCTCGAACAATTCGGCCCCTCAACCTAACAATATGCTAATCGGTTGGCAAGCTATAACGCAGAAGTCGGCGCAGCGCTGCGTCCCAATGCTTGCGCGGCGGCTCGCGGACGGCGGTGCCGCGCTCGTGCTTCGCGTGGGCGTCGAGATCGAACAGGTTTGGCGCTTCATCGGCCGAGGAGCCCTGCTTGGCTTCCATCACGAAGCAGCCGCGTTTGTACAGGTCGATGAAGTTGGTTGTGACGTTGCCGTCGCCATCGTCGAACTGAACGGCGCGCTCGAAGACGTAGGCGTTGTCGCGGTCGTCCGGCCGCGTTGGGTTGGGGCGCGGGACGCCGAGCAGATCGCACAGCTCGTGAATGAAGGACTGAAAGTTCGCCCGCTCCCCCGCCCCGGACTCCTGCCACCGGCGGACAAAATCCGCGACCAACTGCTCCTGATTCTCAGGCGCGACAGAAGAAGACATGCCCGGCAAGGCCCTCCCGAATTGGCGAGGCACATCGTACTTGCGAAGCAGGGGAGATGCACGCGGAGGCGCGGGCTGCGGCTCTGCGAGAGTGGGCCAAGTCCGGGCAATCAGAGATCGCACCGGGGTTTGCCCCGCTGGGGCGGGCATGGCCTGGCGGCCATGTCGTCCGGGGCGCAGTCGGCGGGAGGAATAACGGACCCGGCGGCCTGGGCAGACTTGCGTAGGCCCCGCCACGGCGGGTTGGGCAATGTGTTAGCAAAAATATGATAAATGGCACAAATGGCACGTGCCATTTTTTGTGCCAAAGTCGGCCAAAAGTGCCACCCGCTCGCGTACGCGAGCGAGAACCGTGGAGCAGGAGAACACTCGAGCAGTGGAGGAGATCGCGAGGCCGGCGGCTTGGGCATGGTCTAAATAGACGAGCGCCTGGGTTCGGCAGAAAATGGGGTGCCCCAAATGTCGCGAATGTCGCAGAATGTCGCACTTTTTTGGGTGTGACAAGTGCGACATTCGGGACTTTTGCGGCGATTTTGCGTCGGGGGTTCGACTGAACGTTTTGAACAAAACTGAACGTTTTTTGCGCTTTGGGCGCCGGGTCCGTGCAGCCAGGCGAAAGTGACGTCGGGCGGCGGGACCCGGTTCTCTTGCCACGGCGGGCAAGAGGCGTTACCAAACTGATGCGGAGACTGCCGGCCGTTTCTCAAACGCCATTCAAACGAGGCTAGATCATGTTGGCAACCCATGCTGGACTGCACCGGCGCTGCCTTGGCCTGCTGCTGGTGCTGGTGGGGAGCGGGTGGGCGGGGGCGGCGCAAGCGGCGACGCCATCGAATGAGGAGCCTTGGCTGGGGCCGTACAACGGGCCGACGGCGGAGAATGGGGTTGATGCGACGACGTGGGACGGGAAAGTCTTGTGCGGGTATCAGGGCTGGTTCAACACGCCGGGCGACGGGACGGAGTTTGGATTTGGACACTGGGGGCAGCGGCTGGAGCAGGGGGACGGGCGGTTCGTGGTCGACATGTGGCCGGATGTTTCGGAGTACGACCCGAAGGACCTGGCGGAGGTTCCGGGGCTGAAGCTGCCGGACGGATCGCCGGCCCGGCTGTACAGCGGGTTTCGCAAGGGGCCGACGCTGGTTCATTTCAAATGGATGCGACAGTACGGCATCGACGGGGTTTTCCTCAGCCGGTTCGTTGGGGAAACAACCAACCCCGCGCGGGCGCGGCACGTGAACGCGGTTCTGGCGAACGTGCGCGAGGGCGCGCACCGCGAAGGCCGCGTGTGGGCGATGATGCTCGATCTTTCGACCGGCCGGCGGGCGTCCACGAAAATCGTCACCGACGATTGGAAGTTCCTCTGCGACAAAGTGAAGGTGCGCGAGGATTCGCGTTATCTTCACCACCAGGGCAAGCCGGTCGTTTTGCTATGGGGGCTGGGATTCAAGGACCGGCCATGGACGCCGGCCCAGGGCGCGGAGCTGGTCGAGTTCTTCAAAAACGACCCGCAATACGGGGGCGTTTACCTGATCGGCGGGATCGACCCTTATTGGCGGACGCTCAAAGGCGGGTCCCGTCCCGACCCGGAGTGGGAGAAAGTTTACCACTCGTTCGACGCCATCAGCCCGTGGGACGCCGGGCGATATCGCGACGACGCCTCGATGGACCACCTCCGCAAGGCGGTGTGGGATCCCGATCTGGCGGAACTCCGGACCGCCGGAAAAGGCTACATGCCCACTGCGTTTCCCGGATTCTCCTGGGACAACCTTCGGAGGGTGAAGCCCGGCACGACGACGATCCTGCGGCAAAAGGGCGAATTCTACTGGCGGCAGTTCGCCATCTTCCGCGAGCTGGGAATCCGAACCGTGTTCGTTGGCATGTTTGACGAAGTGAACGAAGGCACGGCCATCTACAAGGTCGCCAACGACGTTCCGGTCGGCAAGCACTTTGTCACCTACGAAGGGCTTCCCGGCGACTATTACCTGAAGCTGACCGGCGCCGCGACGAAGATGATCCGAGGAGAAACGCCGTTGTGGCAAGAGATACCGTCTGCGTTGAAAGCGCATGGAGACTGACGGGTTTCCCGGTGACACGGCTTTTCAAGCCGTGCTGACGATGTGCGGAGAAAATAGCCGCTCATCGCGCGGATCCTTTCTTTTGGCGTCGCCAGCACGGGTTAAAAACCCGTGTCACGTTTCGGCCCGCGCGGGTTGGAGGAACTGTGAGAGTTATCAATGGGATTGCGGCGCTGTTTCCACAGTTGGTGGTCGGGGCCTGCATCGCCGCATCGCCCGAGCTTCCCTGGCAGCGGGAGATGCCGCTTCGGGAGGCGGCACAGTCGGTTGCATTGCAAAGCGTATTGAACCCAACCAATCCGCAGCCCGATTACGGCGGCGGCCCCTTTCCCGGGCCGTCGATGGTCATCAGCAATCTCAAGATGCGGTCCACCCTCTGGGGACCGCCGGATCGCATCACGATCAGCGTCAACAAGAACGACGTCTGGGACCGGCGGCTTCACGAATTCGCCGCGCCGACCCTTCAGGATTTGATTGACGGCGCCGAGGCGCCGATCAACAAAGACTACGTCGGCGTGAAGGGCAATTCGCTGCGGCCGGTCGACCTGGGCTGGCTGCGGAAAGAAGGCGGCTCATACGATCCGTATCGCAAGCCGATGCGCTATGCGTTTCCGAGCCTCAAGCCGGTCGGGCAGATCATCATCGGGATCGACGATCTGGCGGGTGCAAAGCCGCCAACGCTCACGCAAAGCTGCACCAGCGGACGGGCGAAACTCGAAGCGGCCCAGGGCGATGCGAAAGTCTCGCTCGAATACGTCCTGGGAATGACCAGCAACACCTATGCGATTCGAGGCGAGCTTGCCGGGATCAGGAAGTCGGTGTCGCTGCGTCTGTATCGGCATCGGGATACATCACACCTGCTGTACATGACGGATGACGGTCATTACACGAATTCCGCCGCCGAGGCGGACAAGGCGTTCAACGGCCCGATCGATCCACCGACCAGCGGGCAGGACGGGCGGTATTTCTGGATTCGTCAGCGGATGCCGCCGGAGAAGACCTTTCCGCACGGGTTTGAATACGTGCTGATGGGCGTGGTGAAATCGCCGGCGCAGGTGAAGCTCGATTCGGTGGAAGGGGAGAAGCGCCTGGGAACACCGCCACAGAATCAGCGGCTCAACGGGGAATGGAAGAGCATCATGCGGCCGGCGATCGCCGACGCGCCCGGCGCCGCGGCGACCGCAACGCTTACTCCCGTCGACGGAAAACTCGAAGCGTTCGTCACGATCGCCACTTCATCCGATGGCCAGGACATCATGGCCGTTGCGAAGCAAAGGCTGGCGGAGATCGAGCCGGGCGGCTTCGAGGGCGTGCTCCAGGAAAACGTCCGCTGGTGGAATGCTTTCTATGACAAACGGGAAGACGGCCGCGTGTTCCACGGATCTGGCGGCCGCGACGCCACCGACGACATCCGCGCGATCTACCGCAGTTGGACCTGCAATCACGGCGGCGGCACCAAAACCGACATGCGCCGCTACGAGGGAAGCGCCTCCTACGCCCTGCCCGAACGCGATTTTCAGGAATGGGACAGCGCCCCCTGCTACAACGAAATCTTCCACACCTCGCGTTTTGTGCGAAACTGGGGCGACAGCGTCGACATGTACAAGCAACTCGTCTGGCACTGGCTGCCGGGCGCCAAGCAGAATGCACACGACAGGTTCGGCATGCCGGGGATGCTGATCTCGCACGGCTACCTGCCGCCGGTCAAACCCGATAAGTATGTGCATACAACCATCACGCTGGAGCTTTGCCTGGGGACGATGGGGCAGATCATGAAGCCGGTCTGGGACGAATGGGACTACGGCGGCGACGTGAACTACCTTCGCGAGCAGTGCTATCCGCTGATGCGGGAGATGGCGATCTTCTATGCCGCGTACGCCAAGAAGGGCAGCGACGGGTACTACCACATCACCCCTTCGATGGAGGAGGAGCGTTGGGGAGTCTATCCGCAGTTCGCCCGCAACAAGGACGTCATCAGTTCGCTGTGCATGTTCCGCTGGGGATTGACGCGGGCGGCAGACGCCGCGGAATCTCTCGGAGTCGATGCCGAAATGCGCCGGCAGTGGCGGCAGGTCGCGGCGCAGTTGGCGCCGTATCCAACGTGGCAGAAGCCGCAGGGGGTGATCTTCGCGGGGATGCCCGGCGTCGAGCCAATGCACCTGCCCGCCGACCATTTCGGCGACGCCGCGTCGTATCCGACAATTCTCGCGGATGAAATCAACCTGGATTCCCCGCAGGATCAGCGCCAGATGATGATCCGCTCGGTAACGACATTGCGCTCCGGAAGCACGTCAGAAACGCTGCTTCTGCTGGGCGAGCGGGACGATCCCGGCGCGACGCGAAGGCGTTCCTCTTCGGGCGGAGACGCTGAGGCCCTGCTCAACAGCCGCGGCGGACGAATCCACCTCTTTCCCACCGTCGCGCCGAATGCCGAGGTGGCGTTCCATCATTTCCAGGCCCGTGGCGGATTTCTCGTCTCCGCGGCGCGCAAAGCCGAGGGGGTGTATTACCTGGAGATCCAGCCGCGACGCGACAATCAATGCCTGCTGATGAACCCCTGGCCGGGCAAGGCGGTCGTCATCCGCGATTCAGAAAAAAGCGAGCCTGTCGCGTTCCAGATCGACCGAAACAACGGCGAATGCATCGTCTTCACGGCAATTGCCAATCATCGATATTTGGTCGAGCGGGAATAGGAAGGCGCGCAATCTCGTTCCCTCCCCCGGTACTCCGGGGGAGGGTTAGGGAGGGGGGTCCGGGAGAGCCACTCTGCCAACCCCTCCCCAGCCCTCCCCGGGCATACCCGGGGGGAGAAGATGGGCACGACCGCACCGGTACGTGATATGTCTAAAGGGAAACCAACATGAAATCATCGTCCTTGCTTTTCATCTGCGCGTTGCTGACCGGGTCACACGGCGCCAGTGCTGCGACGGCGTCCGACATGCTGCTGTGGTATCGCCAGCCGGCAAAAAACTGGCTGGAAGCGACGCCGATGGGCAACGGGCTGATGGGCGCGATGGTGTTTGGCGGCGTGCAGAAGGAGCGCATCGCGCTCAACGAAGGTACGTTCTGGTCGGGCCGGCCTCACGATTACGACAACCCCGAGGCGTTGCAGGAATGGATCGAAGACTGGAAGCCGGGCAGCCAGGGGCACAACGTCTCGCCCGATTTTCCGCTGTTTCCCGGCAGAACGATCACGCTGCGCGGCACGCCAGAGCTCGCCGCGGCGGAGCTGAAATGGATGAGCTCGCGACGGCCCCGGGGCGGGTGGCCTACCGCCTGGGACATTTGCATGTGGGCCCGGCTGGAAAAGGGCGAACGGGTTCAGCAATGGATGGACACGTTCACGGCCAATTCTTTTGCCGACAATCTCCAGAACCGCGGCGCCAACCAGTCTGACGCCAATTTCGGGTTCACGGCGGGCGTCGCCGAGGCCCTGCTACAGAATCATGCCGACGAGATCAGTCTGCTTCCCGCCCTTCCGCCCTCCTGGACGGAAGGTTCGGTCGCGGGCCTCAAAGCCCGCGGTGGATTCACCGTCGATATGCAATGGAAAGATGGGAAACTTCAATTTGCGACGATCCAAAGCACTGCCGCCGCCGTACGGTGTAAGCTGCGCTACGCCGACAAAACCGCGGTGCTCTCGGCTGATTCCCGGCAGGCGGTCCGCGTCGACCCCAACCTCGTGCCCTTACGCTGAATGCGAATTCATGCACGCTTGAAGACGAACGTGGCAGGCGCATGCCCGTATTTAGCAGGTAGACGCACAAGGGACCGAGGCTTACTCTGGGTTCTTTCCGGCTCGGCGTGTGACTTTTCGCAGGATATTGGCCGCCCTATTGACCGGGTGGGCCAACAGGCGGTCATCGTCGCCTTGGAGGTTCGTGTTGGGTTCGGCGGAATATGAACAGATCGATGAGGGATTGAATCCCCAGGCGCGGCTGGCCGCCATTGTGGAATCCTCGGACGACGCCATCGTGAGCAAGAGCCTCGAAGGCATCGTGATCTCCTGGAACAAGGGCGCCGAACGGATCTTTGGCTGGACGGCGGCGGAGATGATCGGGCAGGCGATCACCAAAGTCATCCCGCCGGACCGTCAGCAGGAGGAGCCGAAGATTCTCGAGCGGATTCGTGGGGGCGAGCGCATCGACCATTTTGAGACGATCCGGATCACCAAAGACGGAAGATTGCTGAACGTGTCGGTGACGATCTCGCCGGTGCGCGACCGGGAGGGCCGCGTCATTGGAGCGTCCAAGATTGCGCGGGACATCACGCACCAGAAGCGCGTCGAGCAAGAGCTCCAGGTCGCCCGGGAAGCCGCCGAGCAAGCGCGGCTGGCGGCGGAGCAGGCGATGGAGCAGGCACAAAAGGCGAATCGAGCCAAGGATCAATTCCTGAGCATTTTGTCCCACGAGCTTCGCACCCCGCTGACGCCGGTGTTGGGCGCGATCAGCCTCCTGGAGCAGGATGCCGCCATCCCGCCGCAGATTCTCGAGCAGCTTGGAATGATGCGAAGGAACATCGAGACCGAGGCCCGGCTGGTCGACGACCTGCTGGACCTCACGCGCATCTCGCGCGGAAAGATCGAACTGCACTTTGAGGCGGTGGACGCCCACGCAGTCCTGCGCAACATCATGTCGACGTTTTTGCACGACACCCAGGAGAAAGGTCTGACGGTCGCGATGTCGTTGCGGGCTCGGCAGTCGCACGTCTGGGCGGACGCCGGCCGGTTCCAGCAGATTCTGATGAACCTGGTCTCCAACGCCGTCAAATTCACACCGGAAGGCGGCACGATCACGTTCCGCACGTCCAATGAGAACGGGACGCTGCGAATCGAGGTGAGCGACACCGGGCTGGGCATCGATCCGCTGGTGCTGCCGCGGCTGTTTGCGCCTTTCGAGCAGGGGGAGATCGGGGTGACCCGCCGGTTCGGCGGGCTGGGCCTGGGGCTGTCGATCGTAAAATCGCTGGTGGAAATGCACAAGGCAAGCATCAGCGCCGCCAGCGAAGGCAAAGACAGAGGCTCGACGTTCACGGTTCGGATCGAAACCGTACCGGCGGCGCCCAAAGCGCCAGCGGCGCCAGCGGTAGCGGCCGCCCCCGGACAGCCGCTCTGCCGCCTCCTGCTGGTGGAAGACCATGCCGACACGCGGGAGGTGATGTGCCGGGTGCTGCGAAGCCTGGGGTGCGAGGTCGTCGCCGCCGGGAGCGTGAAGGAGGCGATCGCCGCCGCCGATCGCCAGAACTTCGATCTGCTGCTCTCGGACATCGGCCTGCCCGACGGCAGCGGAACCGAGGTCATGCGATACATCGCTCAGCGGCGCAGCAACCTCAAGGGAATCGCTCTGACAGGATATGGGCAGGACGAGGACCTGCGACGGAGCATGGAGGCCGGCTTCGCCACCCATCTCACCAAGCCGGTCACCGTCCAGGCCCTGCACGAGGTCATTGTGCAACTGACGCGGTGACGCTGGCGAGCTGTGACGTCCAGCGACTTCGGTTCAGCCGGCGGGCGGAATCTGGCCGGTGAGGATGTGGCAGTATGGGACAAAGCCCGCCTTCTGGAGCGTTTTCCGCGAGGCGATGTTGGAGGGATTGCATCGTGCGGCGGGGATCGCCTCGAGCTCGTAAGCGCATCGCTTGAGTTCCTGGACGAGAAAGGAGCCCAACCCGCGGCGGCGCCAGGGCTCGGCGACTTCCATGTAGATGTCACCAAACGGGCGATTGTAGTGGAACAGTATTCCGCCGGTGGCGGCAACGGCTCCGTCCAGCTCGAGCGTCCACTCGCCCCCGCCCTGCCGCTGCGCGATGCTTTGGCGAATCTCCTCCAGGGGCGTCGTCCTGTGCAGCACGGCGCCGGATGAGGGAAGATCGGTGGTCAGCTCGTCGCGAAACACGATCGACTCGCTCACGACGTTGCGGGCGTAAGTGTGCAGCATGACCGTCAAGAGAACGTCGCAGCTCTGGACTTCCATCAACAGCGCTTTGCTCTGGGCGAGCAGGCACTCGAAGAGGTCGAACGCATGCGACCGGTGCTGGGGCAGGACATAAAACTCAAAAATGGTCGGCTTGTCCTTCCAGGGGCCTGCGATCGCAATTGAGCCAAAGCCGACGCCCCTTCCGTCGGATTGGAGTAGAAAGGAATTTGTCCATCCCGGGCGGCAATGGAGCGAGTCGTGAGTGATCTGGCAATTCATCTCCGCGCGCTGCCGCTGGCGCAGGGGAAGCGTTTCTTCGGTAGGAATCGGATGGGCCTGGAATCGCACCTGAGCAGGTATTTATCCGATCGGCGGGCGTATTGACAGTGGTCTTTTGAAGCTCGTTTTTGTGAGTCAGGTGGCAATTTCGTAGGATGAACTATATGAGAACAAACCGGCGATCGGGCGGAGGAGGCGGACATCAATATCGTCGGGATGGCGGATCCGGACAACGACGACGAGGGGGTGGAGGCGGAGGTGGACCGGGCCCGAAAATGCAGCAACGCCGGCGGCCCGCCCCAGGCGGCCGGGCCGATCGCAGCGGGCCGCGCACTTGTCCCATGTGCGGCGCCCCGGTCTCCGATCTGGCAGCCCATATTCGCGATAAGCACGATGACGCCGCTTCGCATCCCAGGGATTGACCACCGCGGACACACTGAGTCGTCAGCGCCTGCCACATACCGCTTGCAGCCGACCGCCGTCGGGCTTAGGGTTCTGCCATGGCGGTACTTGCTTCCCTTGAATCCGATGTATCACGGGCGGTTGGTCTGCGCCACCGTCTGCACCAGGTTCCCGAGCTTTGCTATGAAGAGTTCGAGACGGCCGCGATCATCCGGGCGGCGCTGGACGAGCTGGGAATCGCGTATGTGGAGGGCGTCCCCGACGCGCCGACCGCCACCATCGCGTGGCTTGGAGACGCATCCAAACCCTGCGTTGCCCTGCGGGCGGACATTGACGGCCTGCCGATTCTGGAACGGACAGGCCTTTGCTATTCCAGCACCCACCCGGGGCGGATGCACGCCTGCGGGCACGACGGGCACTGTGCGATCCTGCTGGGTACGGCCGGCGTTTTGAAGCAAATCGAGGGCGAACTGCCGGTTTGCGTGAAACTGATCTGGCAGCCCGCCGAAGAAGGGGGCGGCGGCGCCGAGCGGCTCGTCGAGGCGGGAGTCCTGGACGGCTCGCTGGGGCCGAAGGTGCGCGCCATCTTCGGACTTCACGGGTGGCCAGGGCTCCGGGTCGGGATGGTGGCGACCAAAGCCGGGGCGATTCTGGCGGCTACGGACAATTTCGCGATCACCTTCATTGGCAGCGGATGTCACGGGGCGTATCCGCATCTGGGGGTCGATCCGATCGTGACGGCGTGCGAGGCGGTGCTCAACCTCCAGCAGTTTGTCGGCCGCGAGATGGATCCCACCGAGCCCGCCGTCATCACCGTCGGGAAAATCTCCGCCGGCACGGCCACCAACGTGATCCCCGACACAGCGACCATCGAAGGAACCGCCCGCACGCTGGAGGCACAGGCGCGGACGCGGGTTCGGGAATCGGTGGAGCGGCGGTGCACGGGAATCGCCGACGCCAACGCGTGCGAGATACGCTTCGACTGGATCGAGGGTTATCCGCCGACCTTCAACGATCCGGCGATGGCCGATTACGTGGCGCGGGTGGCTGCCGAATCTCTCGGCGCCGATCGTTATCTCCCTGTTTCCAGGCCTTCGATGGGCGCGGAGGATTTTTCCTATTACCTCCAGGCGGTTCCGGGCTGTTTCTTCTTTGTCGGGGTCGATCCCCCGGATCGCCAGACCTATCCCCCACTGCACAGCGACCGGTACGATTTCACGGACGCGGCGGTGGGTGTCGGAATGCAGATGTTCCTGGAGTTGGTGAAGAACTTTCCGTCCTGATCGCATACTGCGGGAGGGCGATGCCACTCGTTCCGTGTTCTCGGGTGCAGAAAGACCTCCAAAACCTCCCAACTGGGGCTATCCAATCAGTCGAATGACGGCGTCGCCCCCGAGCGAAATCTGGCTTAACGGCGAGAACAGGTCGGTGAATACCTTGGGCGATCCGTTCTGCGGGACCTTGGCCTGCTGGATGCTGTTGCCGGCGATCCCGAAGGGTTGGCCGTTGTTGCCCGTCTGAATCGTCGCGATCGAGACCTTGCCGACCTTCCAACCGGCGATCTGCGCGTTGCTGAACGTTCCTTTGATCGTGACCGAGCCGATCGAGGAGTTCTGTACATTGGCAAAGTCGGAGGCGCTGGCGGGAAGCGTGGTCAGGGTGCTCTGCACCCCGGCGAAGATCTCGCTGGCCGAGGCCGAGCCGGCGGTGAGGTTTCCGATCGATACGGAAGCGCGGATCGCCGAGGCCGTCAACGAACCCAGATTCGCGCTGGAAATCGTCGTGACCGACAGGTCCTCATTGAAATCGCCGGTCGAGATCAGCGACTTGATCGAAGGCGCCGTGATGGCAAACCGCGTCGCGCCCGTCGTCGCCCAGGAGGAAACCTTCAGCTCGTTGATCGCCTCGCTGGAAGTGAGGGCTTCGTTGGTCATTTTTCCGAGCATGGCGGTCAGCGTGTTGCCGGCGCCGATAGTGATGGCCCCGTTGGAAGCGTTGGTGAGCTG
>Ga0210396_10002394_pt1 | contig 19169 bp, 15 predicted proteins | sample IncBWH17OmetaG_FD_155466 | JGI IMG/M metagenome (GOLD analysis project Ga0210396, IMG submission 155466) | Forest soil microbial communities from Barre Woods Harvard Forest LTER site, Petersham, Massachusetts, United States - Inc-BW-H-17-O ... | reverse complement strand
CGCCATCTACCTTGCCGTTAATTAATGTCGCTATCTGTATCGCTGAAAATTCCATGGGCCAAAAGTAAATAAATTCTTATTACCCAAATAGAATGCTAATGACGCTGATTTAACGGAAACTCACTGAAATAATTAGTGATATTGGGTTGAAATTTGTCATTTTATAACGGCTGTTTCCCAACCATCATAATCTCCGTTCATTTGTTTTGCTTGATGCTTCAAATCTAGGGTAGTTCTAGTTATAGATTGAATATTAATAGTGTCTATCCTAGATATATGTAGCTTAAAAGGTTTAGCAGATTTATCATTCAAAGTGTCTTCACTTTCAACCTTGTACCCTTTGTCTAAAATAATTTTCTTAAATCCATCCCTATCATTCGTACTACCGAAATATAACCAATAATCAATCTTTCGTGGTTTCGTTAAGTTATCGCCATTTGCTTGTAGTTGAGAAAGGATTTTTTGATTTTTCATAAACTCCTGTGTGTCTTCATTCGGATATAAAAAGTTCAAATACGCATCCCAACCAGCATCTTCTTTTATGTTTATATAAAACTTATAGTTGCTATACTTTGATTGATAAAGCTTAGTTAACTTATCTCTAATCCCAGTTGAGTCGTTTACATAAGTATAATCCAATCGCTGAGACTGGTAGGTAAACGAGCCCGCAGGCATCATTGTAGTTAGCTCAGAAATTGCATTAGTTATATCGTCCGATATTTTATGAAGATTGGCAAATTCATCTTTTTGCGGAAGCCCGTCTTTTGTACTATTTATAAATTCTACCCCAGTAATTACAATAACAGGTAAATCTTTTATAGGAGCCGTTTTTATTAAGTCCATATCTAATACTATTGATCCTGGCCCTTTTTCATACATAGCCATATATGAATCCCAATTATCTTGATTTTTCATTGTTTTTTGTTTTGTTTTACATCCAACAAATATGAGCATTAATAGAAGTATTCTAAATTTCTGAATGTTTCGCATAGTAACGAAAATAGGCAAGTGTTATTAGCCAAATATTTTTGAGGAACAATAACTAAAAATACAATTAAATTCTTTCGCACATCATAAACCCTACTTGATATTTATGGATTCGGCGGAACAGCTTTCACTGTATCTATTCCAAAGTAAATAGCATAAGTCCTGTTTACTAAGTTATTGTAACCGGGCTTTATATCTAATACAAACAAGCTTGCAGGGCGATTTTTAAGGGTGGGCAAGGTGACCGACTTCATGCCTTGTTGTTTCGCAGATTCTAGTTTAGTATAGCGTTCGTTCATTTCAGTATTGAAGCTGCATATTTCTCCGTTGCCTAATTCAAGTAGAGCAATGCCGCTGTTGCCGGAGATTAGCAAGCAGGCAATAAATAAAAGGGTGACGAAGTTATTGAGTTTGGCTGGTATAGTGTATTGTACCAGGTTAAAGCGCTTGCTGAGTATAAAGATGAACAAAAACCAAATAAGGATAAAGAAAAAACAGGCCGCATTCAGGGTGCGGTGCTGACCCAAAATACCTGTACCCCAGTAAGCGGGAAATACACACAAGAATATCATTAAACAAAGGAGTGTAAAGCATTGCCATATTTTTATTTCCGCCATTTTTCTGAAAATGGGAGATTGCTCAAAAAGCATTTGCCCGATAGGAATAAATAGCACGCTTGCCAGAAGCAAAGGAGGAAAAGAAGCCCATTTTAAAAAGAAACGTATCATTTGCAGGGCCGTCATTTTGAGTGAATACAAAATATTGTAGTTATTGGTAAAGAAGTCGCCCCGCGCTGCATTGCCCGGAGCCAATATCATAATTAGGGAGAAGAGAATTGCAAAAGCGCTTAGGAGTAATAGGGTAGGTCGAATGTTTAGTTCTTTTCGCAATAAGAACAAAACAAGTACATGAATAGAAATAAGTATAAGTGTGTTCACCTCGTTAAAGCCAATGCTGATAAAGAGCATTAAAAAACAGAGTAGTGAATGAAATGGTTTGTTGAAAATGAATTTCTTCTGCAAAAAAAGTGCCACAATCCCTATATAGATTATGGTAAGCATATTGCCCAATTGGTAAGTGATTGCTCCCGTTAACCAATACAAGCCTTCGGCAAGGTCGGGCATAATGCCAAAGTAAAGGACTGAAAGCGCTAATGCACTCATTAACCTTTGCGCTTTAGAGAATTGGGTGGAAAATAGTGCGGATAAAAAGAAATAGAAAGTAAGTGGAGTAAGTAATATTAATGTTAGTAACACAAGTCTGTATCCCAAAAAGGAATTGAGTTTTAAAGGAGTGAGTATAATAACAGCATTGGATGCATAGCGGCCGTTCCAGTATAAAAAGTCGTGCACCTGGTGTTTCCAATAGCCGCCAAAAACAGATGATAGGCTGTAGGCATAGTCATCGGCTACCGGGTGGGCAAAAAAGCAAATTATTATATAAGGGACAAATAACAGGGCAAAGAGCCATGTATATGTTTTGGCGCGATTGAGCATGAAGCTAAAGTAATGAGAAACGATGAACTATGAACGATAAACTATGAGACCAAGATACAATGAGTATAGGAGGAAGATTTAATTTATAGCATTAGTAGCGCCTCCCCCACGTGGGGGAGGAAGGGTGAGGGTAAAAACTCTTAGTTTTGTATAACAGCATACAATGACCAAATCCAACAACATATTATTACTTGTAACAGGGTTGTTATTTATAACACTTATAACGGTGCTTGCTTATTACATAAAGCCCGTGCCGGAAGATTATGTAGTGATTGCAATTGGCAAAGGGCAATTGTTTGCTTACCCTAAAATATTATACCTGACATATTGCGGGCGGTTTTTAGGAATGGTAATGCAGGATGCGGTAATACGTGCAGTATTACATGGTATGTCGCCGGTGTTTTATTACCTGCCATGTTTGATTTTTTTACTGCTGAGTTTGTTTTTTATTCTGAATAAACTGGTTGCAAAATACCAGTTGCAACTAAGCCTCTTTACAAAATGGAATATTGTTCTGCTGTTCTCTGCTACACTGTTTTACCTCACCATTGGCGAACAGGAAAGCTGGTTCTGGCTGCTGACCTCACAGTATTATGGTATTATTTGCCTTGCCTTTACTGCTGCTGGTATAGCATTGTGGATGGCGGACAAGTCGAGCCTATTTGTTTATGTTGCGCTTTTCTTTTGTTTTTTTTATGTTGGTTCTGCTACTGAGCCATTTGCCTTAATGCTGATATTGTTCTTTGTATTGCGACTTAGTAACGCCTTCCGTGCAAATGGCAAAAGGCCGCGCACTAAATTTTTTATTGCTTTTGCGGGGTGCCTGATTGGCTTTTTGTCCGTTTATATAGCACCGGGCACGCATTCACGCTGGCAGCTGATGCCGCATGTTACGCCTTTGCTTGCTGTAAGGCGAGATATTGGAGCAGTGGTTAAGTTCTATCTTTATTATTTCCCGGCAAAGATTCCGTTGATGATCTTATTTGGCTTGCCTTGTTTTTTTATTGGAGCATATTTAAAAAAGACAAGCACCATAAAGCTTCCCGCTATTCCTATATTTAAGTTGATTCTAGGTATGGCTATTCTATTTACAACAATATTGTCCCTCGCATTTTTGCCTTGCAGCTTTGTAATGGGCGAGGCGGGCCCGTTACGTTCTTGGTTCCATATTAGTATTTACATGACATTGACAACATGGGTATTCTTTCTTTACCTTGGCTATACTGCAAAAAGAGAAAGTGCATATTCCTCAATACTTTTTAATGTGGTGTTGATAGTGGCAATAGGCTTTAGTCTATATACTATAGTTGACCAATACTTGACGGTATCATTATATTCTGCCAGGATGGATGACCGCATAAGCCAACTGAAAGATTTGAAAAAGAAACATACCAAAGGAGTTATATACCTCGACAAATTACCCCCATCGGGTATGTTATATAGTGGAGAGATTTCAAAAGACACAGCTAACCTTACCAATACCTATCTTAAACAGGGCCTGGGACTTGGGTTTTCGGTGAGTTTGAATGAGGATGAAGAACTGTGTATTGAATAACAAGTTTTGTAGATTTGTAATAAGTAAATCCACTTTCATTGTTGAATGATAAAATTTAAAATTCGTTTGAAGCGATACTTATTAGCAGGGAGCTTTATACTATGCTTCTTCTGTATAAAAGCACAGAGAATTGACATTGATACATTAAAAGCAATGTCGAAAGTGGCTGAAATAAAAATGAATGATGGTGATGTTGGAAGTGGTAGTAGTTTTACCGTTGATGAGCCATGCAAGAAAATTGTCTTACCCTTTTCTTTGCATCAAATATTAATTTATGATTTCTCCGGGCAAAAGACTGACAGTATAGTTATACCTGAATTGGCAGGATGGTACGATATTGGCATAACCGATGATGGTAATGTCCTGGTTCGTGATTCAGCAGAAAGATATCTCTGGCTATACGTTATTAGTAATCATGCATTAAAGCGTATTGCATTTAACAAGTTTGAAGATTGGTATATTAATTTGTCGGAGAAATATGCGGCGTATTTTTCTGATGTTGTTGAGCCTCCTGTATATTCGATTACCCCTGGATTTAGCGATTTTAGAGAATACACAAGGTTCCCTTATTACTATAATCTCTTTAAGCAAAATGATACCGTTTATGGGGTTTTCAATCAGTTTATACAAGTGCTATGGACAGATTCTGATAATCATGCCGTTTATAACTGGCGTAATATAGTTCCATGTGATATATACTTAGGTGAGTATTTAGATTATGTTGATGCCGGGACAGTTTTGTATTCCGGCCATTATATTGGCGACCCGGGGATTGTTGAATTCTATATGTTTGATCGTAAATACCCTGAAAAGAGTACGCACATCTTCCTGCATCATTTATTGAATTATTACATTGGCAAAAATGATATTTATATAATGAGATATGGAAAAAGAGCAATTGATATAGTCAGTATAGGTAAAGTTCAGCTTATTAAATATATGAGGGAACATTTAAGCAATAAGCAATAAACCCTGCTGTTTAAACCCAACCACAATCTCCTTTGCCTGTCCCTTGGTTTTAAGTTGGTATTCTTGTATTTTTGTAATAAGTAAACCCACTTGCAATGAGTTCCTCTTTGCTCAAATGTTTTTTGTTCCTGCTACTTGTGGCTAATGTATCATTTGGCCAAAAAGATGAAGCACCGGGTACTATTTATAATTTAAAGAATAGCCCGGACCCAGACGATAATAAACTGTCTCTCAATTTTGCCCCATTACCATTACTCAGTTTTCCATATAGCTCTGTGCAGTTCGGAGCAGAAGTTAAGCTATATAATAATATTTCAGGGGCAATACAGGCTGGTTTCTTTTCTCCCACTTCGCAGGTAAACGGATATATAATAAGGCCCGAAATAAAGCTATACTTGAATAGTAGTGGCCAGGCAAGCGGAGATTACTGCGCAATTGATTTTATGTATAAAAAGGAATCATATAATTATACCGATTCCATATTGCTTACTCCGGCTTATGTAAAAACATTCCCTGAAAATAAGACTGTCTACTATTTCGATATTAAATATGGCGAAGTAATTATTGGCGGGAACGTAATAGTTGTCGATGTCTTCTTTGGCTTAGGGGTAAGAGTTAAAAGAGTTACATCTAACTTAACACCACAGGAGGTAAGTCACATGGACTTTACCCCTCCGGGAGAAACGGATCCAAGTGATATTGACGGTGGAACTTATGAAATAGGAAATTTTATTTACCCTAATATAGAGGCTGGTATTACTATAGGTTTTAAAATAAAGTAAATAAGGGCTTGCACTGGTACCTAAATCTAGGAACAAGCCCCTTCGCTTGTTCTAAATACAATGCAGTAATAAAATCTATTTTTTCTTTGGTTTCTTCACCCACTTTATTCCATAAACATACAGAGTAATTATTCCTGCAAGTATAGTTACCCAGCCTGCTATATACCCAATAAAGAATGCTTTGCCGTAAGTGGTTGCCTGGTCTTGTGAGTAATCAATTACCATACCAATTAATCTTGGTGCCTGTACAATAATACCAAGTGTGAAAAAGCTCGCAATAACTATAAAAACAATGCCTAAAACCTTCTTCATATTAAAATCCCATTTTAGTGGTTATTTCCTTTGCCTGTTCCTGTGTGTAGTATGAGAAATTCTGGTAACGGTCGTGAACATCAATAATTTCTTCAATGGCTTTTTCAACCACTTCGTGGTTGTCCCATGTTTTTAGGTCTTTCAATACAGTTTCGAGGCAGCCTTTTTTGTAGGCTATCTGTCCCAATACATGCACCAATGTGCTGCTTACCCTTTTAGTTTTGTCATGTTGCAATTCTTTCAGCATAGGCAGTATATCCTGCGGGTGGGTACGGCCACGTAGCTCAATGCCATGGCATATTTCACGGCGTATCTCTTTGTCTTCGTGGTGCAGGTATTTCCTGGCCCATTTTAGAACAGGCTCATGGTTCTTTTCTCCCATTTTCTTTACCGAGCCTATTACCGCATTACGTATGGAGTGGTGCTTGTCGAATAATCCTGCATCGAAAAAATGTTGCACTATTTCAAAATCTGTCTTGCCAATTTCTCCGGCTGCATTCACAACCGTCTGCCGTATTTTAAAATCGTCTGCTGTTAGCAGAGCTTCCAACAGAGCCAACACCTTTTTGCGCAACGACCTGTCGCTACTATATATCTTACCAATGGCAAGGTATGCGGTCTTGCGTATATAGGTATCTTCATCCGAAAAATAAGAGATGATCTTTTGCTTTCTGTCTTTTATTATTTCAGAAAGAATATCATTGTTAATCTGTTCAACAAGTTTATCGCGTTCGAGTTTGGGTATGTCGTAAAAGGCCATAAGGACAAATATAAAGAATCGTATATTTACTACCGAATCCACTTATGCTGAATGTGTCTATGAAACGCATAGTATGTATATTGTTCTCACTCTGCATAGGGAATGTATTGCAAGCGCAGTATGTAAAAGATACGGTTAAGGTAAAGCAGCCATTTTCAGTGGCTTTTCTTTCTCTGAATGGCGGTGCGGGAATACCGATGGGTAAATACCAAACAGATGGCTGTGCACTGACCGGTTTTAATACATCCATTATGGCTGCTTCCACCATCGATGATTCGGTAGTGGGCTGTGTTGCAAAGATTAGTTATGGTGTTAATAATGTTAACCAGGCACTTTTCCAGCAGGCTCTGAATAATGATAACCCTACCTATACCAGCAATATTTTTTACATGGGTTCATACTCGTACACTACCATGATGTTGGGCGCCTATTTTGCAGGCCGCAGTTGCCGTAAATTTGGTTTCAATATCAGGTTTTTAATTGGCTACCTGCTCATGTCCACGCCAAAGGTATCTGTCAGCGCCTACAATAATAGTACAGGACAGGCCTATTTTAATGGTATTGATGAAGCAAGTACAGGGAGTGTTTGTTATAGCGCTGGCGTAGGATTTACCTATTTGGTTACAAATCATCTCGCCCTGTTTTTAGATGCCGACTACCTGCATGCAAGCCCTATATATTATGTTACACAATGGAGTGAACCGGTAAATGGCAGTTATCCGGGAACAACCCTTGAAGGAATAAAATCGGTTACCCAGCCATTTTCACTTTGTCAGCTAACTATTGGTATTGGCTTTAAAATACCAGGCTTGCATTTTTATAATTGATATGAATATCTTTATCGAATAAACCGATAAGTGTTAATTCTTATGACTGGAAAAGAAAAAAGAGAAAAGATTGAAAAAGCAATTAAAGAATTAGTGGTGCCATTTATAAGGCAACAAGGATTTAAGGGCTCGTTCCCACATTTCAGGCGAGAAAATGAAAACCAATTAAACCTGTTAGGTTTTCAATTTAGCCAATATTCTTCGCAATTTGTGGTTGAAATTTCCAATTGTAAGAAAGACGGATTTACTACTCCTTGGGGTAAGAAGCTAGAGCCTTCTGAATGTAGATATTACCATCCAGGTAATAGGCATAGGCTTGGTGCCAAAACTTCTAATGGAGATTATTGGTTTGACTTTGATGATGAGTCGGCTAAGATTGATTATTATAAAGAAAGAGCTAAAGAGGTAATTAATTATTGGAGTTCTGCTGAACAATGGTGGTCAGAAAATCCGTATGATTTTTAGCTCTTAATTGATTTAAATCATCCCTTTAGGGTAGCATACAAAATACTTGCGTGTAACTTTATCTAATACCGATGCATTCAGGTTGTCTGATGCTTTGGTAAAATCTGTTATGGTGCCATCGGGCGATAGTATATTGATGCGCACCGAATGTGAATTGTAAATATCATTCACCACCTCATCGCTGAATACAAAGTATTTCATCTCCTTGGCAGAGATATTGTATTTGTCCTTTGCAATTTTCTGTAAGTTCTTTACCTGTTTTTCCGTCCAGGGTTCTTTTTGCACCTTAATAGCATAGAGGTTACGGTTGATGAGCCATGTACAAAGTTGTGACAACACACGGTCTTTGTGATTCATCCACACTTTAATGCTGCTTAATACATCGTAATCATCAAGCTTTGCAAAGGTGTCAACCAGGTCAGGGTTCTTTGCGAAATCTTTTTTGCTATAATGGTTGTATAGAAACTCTCTGAAAGCAGGAGTGCAGAATAATTCCACATTATCATCAGCCAGTTCTTTGGCGCGTTTCAAAATGTTTACCATCAGTTCCATGCCGGCCAATACTGTTTTGTGCAGGTAAACCTGCCAGTACATGAGCCTGCGGGCAATAATAAATTTCTCAATGCTGTAAATGCCTTTAGCCTCTACCACAAGGTTGCCGTTCGATACGGTGAGCATCTTTATAATGCGGTCGTAGCCAATAACGCCTTCCGATACACCGGTAAAGAAAGTATCACGGGTAAGGTAGTCGAGGCGGTCAACATCAAGCTGGCTTGATACAAGCTGGTGCAAAAATTTCTTCTTATACTGGTTGCGGAAAATGGCGATGGCCTGGGTCAGCTTTCCTTTAAACTCCTTATTGAGTTTTTCCATTAACAGGGCAGAAAGATCTTCGTGCGTTACTCCGTGTACTATGCTGTGTTCTAATATATGTGAGAATGGGCCATGGCCAATATCATGCAGTAATATGGCAATCTTGGCACTTTCCGATTCTTCGTCAGTAATTTCAACTCCTTTTGAGCGGAGTGTATCGATAGCGTTCTGCATCAGGTGCATGGCGCCAATGGCGTGATGGAAACGCGTATGTATAGCGCCGGGGTATACAAGGCTGCTTATGCCCAGTTGCTGTATGCGGCGCAAGCGCTGAAAGTATGGGTGTTCAATAAGCTTGTAAATGGTTCCATCGGGTATGGTGATGAAGCCATATATAGGGTCGTTTATTATTTTTCTCTTTATCATAAGGCGCTTACAGGTTATTTAACACTTTTTCACAATGGTTACCCAATATTACCCAATAACAAACGTTATATTTGTAAAGACCGAGTAAAAATAAATTATACAACGCAAAAATGGGAAAAATAAGCATTCTCTGGGCAGATGACGAAATTGATCTTTTAAAGCCACATCTATTATACTTACAGGAAAAAGGGTTTGACGTAAAGACCGTTACCAATGGCAACGATGCGGTAGACGAGTTCATTAAAGCCAAAGACACTTTTGATATTGTTTTTTTGGATGAGAATATGCCCGGTATTTCGGGTATTGAAACACTGGGCAAAATAAAGAACATCAACCAGCGAGTGCCTATTGTAATGATTACCAAGAGCGAGGAAGAATCCATAATGAACGACGCTATTGGCTCCAAAATATCTGACTATCTTATTAAGCCCGTTAATCCGGGGCAGATACTGCTGGCCATTAAAAAGAATATTGACAAGAACCGCCTTATCAGCGAAAAGACCACCTCTGGCTATCAGCAAGATTTCCGCAACATAGGCATGATGCTGGGCGATAACCTGAACCACAAGCAATGGGAAGAAGTATATAAGAAGCTCATCTATTGGGAACTTGAACTCGAGAGTTCGGGCGACGATAGTATGAAAGAAGTTTTCCAGATGCAAAAGGCAGAGGCCAATACCCTGTTTGCCAAATTTGTTGAGAAGAACTACATAAGCTGGTTGCAGAACAAAACAGCCGATGCTCCGGCTATGTCGCATACTTTGATGCGCAACAAGATTTTGCCATTGGTAGAAAAAGAATCTGTGCCTACCTTTATGTTACTGATAGATAACCTGCGCTTCGACCAGTGGAAGGTATTACAACCCGTATTAGAGGAATTGTTTAAAGTGGATAAGGAAGAATCGTACTACGCCATTTTGCCAACCTGCACCCAATATGCCCGTAATGCCATATTCGCAGGTTTAATGCCATCGGAGATTGAGAAGATGCACCCGGGCCTTTGGATGAACGACGAGGATGAGGGCGGAAAGAACCTGCATGAGGCTGACTTTTTAGAAGGCAACCTGAAGAGGCTGGGCAAGAACATCAAGTTCTCTTATAATAAGATCACTAATTATAATGATGGCAAAAAGCTGGCTGAGAACATTCACTCGCTTGCCGGCAATAAGCTGAACGTGATAGTTTACAACTTTGTGGATATGCTTTCGCATGCCCGTACCGAAATGGAAGTGATACGCGAACTGGCTAGCGATGATGCGGCTTACCGTTCCATTACCCTGTCGTGGTTCCAGCACTCACCTTTGCATGATATATTGAAGCAGATTGCTGCTGCCAAAGCCAAGCTTATTATTACAACCGACCACGGAACCATAAAAGTAACCGAGGCCACCAAGGTAATAGGCGATAAGAACACCAATACCAACCTGCGTTATAAGTCGGGCAAGAGCCTTACCTACCAGGCAAAAGACGTATTTGCGGTTAAGAACCCTGCCGAGGCCTTTTTGCCACGACAACACGTAAGCAGCGTGTTTGTTTTTGTAAAAGGAGACAAATTCTTTGCTTACCCTAATAATTATAATTATTACGTTAACTATTATAAGGATACTTTTCAGCATGGGGGTATTTCTCTTGAAGAAATGATTATACCTTTGGTGGCATTATCACCAAAATAATAGTTTATGAGCCGCAGCTGGAGCGTTAAAGACGAACATCAGCTTGAACAAATAGCAACTGAATTACTCACCGATTTTAAGAACAATCGGGTGTTCACATTTTCCGGTAACCTGGGGAGTGGAAAAACGACTTTTATTAAGTATCTTTGTAAAGCACTGGGTGTTACAGGGCAGGTAAGCAGCCCCACATTCTCGTTAGTGAATGAATATCAAGGACTTAATGGTCTTATTATCTATCACTTCGACTATTATAGGGTTAAGAATGTTAGGGAGGCTTACGACATGGGTTATGAGGAGTATTTTTACGGAGGAGCATATTGTTTTGTGGAGTGGCCCGAGATGATAGAGGAGTTAGTACCGAAAGATTCGGTGAACATATATATAGATGTAAAAGGTGACACCCGCACGATAGGGATAAAGGAATAAGAGAACAATAAAAAATGGGTATGATAACATCAAAAGAATTATTGCAGTCATTATCAATGGGTGCGCTTTCGCCACAGGAAGAAATGCTTGAGGTTTCCCGCAAAAAGGGAAGCATGTATATAGGAATACCAAAAGAAACTTCTTCGCAGGAAAAAAGATTGGCGCTTGTACCCGATGATGTTGCATTGTTAGTGAACAACGGCCACCAGATATTGGTAGAGACCGGCGCAGGTAAGAACGCGCATTTTGAAGATAACGACTACAGCGAAGCAGGAGCACAGATTGCTTACTCGGCCGCTGACGTATATAAAGCTGACATAATATTGAAGGTGGCTCCGCCCATGCTTAACGAAATTGAGATGATGAAGCCAAACCAGACACTTATCTCTGCCTTGCAGTTAACCGTGCAGCCAAAAGATTACTTGAAACACCTGATGCTGAAAAAAGGTAATGCCATTGCATTTGACTGGATACAGGACGAATCAGATATTTTTCCTGTCATCCGCTCAATGAGTGAGATTGTAGGTGGTACATCTATATCTATTGCTGAAGAGTATTTAAGTAACATACACGATGGTCCGGGCCTTATTATGGGTGGTGTTTCGGGTATATCACCAACCGAGGTGGTGGTGCTTGGCGCAGGTACAGTAGGTGAGTTTGCTACACGTGCAGCATTGGGCCGCGGCGCTATTGTAAAGGTGTTCGATAACTCTATATACAGGTTAAGGCGTTTGCAAACGATGGTGGGCACTCGTGTATTCACATCTACCATCAGGCCAAGGATATTGGCGCGTCACTTAAAAACTGCCGATGTGGTTATTGGCGCAATCCGCTCCAGCAAAGGCCGTACACCATGTGTGGTTACCGAAGAAATGGTTACAGATATGAAAGCCGGTTCGGTTATTGTAGACGTAAGTATTGACCAGGGCGGCTGCTTTGAAACATCACGTGTTACTACCCACAACGACCCTGTGTTCCGCAAGCATGGTGTGACGCATTATTGCGTGCCTAATATAGCATCGCGTGTTTCGCGTACTGCCTCCATAGCTTTCAGTAATATTTTTACTCCAATTCTTTTAAGGGCGGGCGATGAAGGCGGATTGGAAAATTTAGTGAGACAAGACGTAAAAATCAGGAACGGAATATACATATATAAAGGATTACTTACAAATAAATATTTAGGTGAGGCATTTAAAATTCCCTACAAGGATTTAGAACTGTTGATAATGTCTGGTAAGTAATTTTGTTGAAAAGTTTATTTCGTCGCAAAACCTTATGGATTCAACGTTTCATGGATAGTGTTAATAACAATGTTAAAAAAATAGAAGTTAAGTACCGTTCTACCGTTTGATGAAAAAATATTTTTGTAAGCACGTTTTTAAAAAAGCGAAAAACCAAAAAAAATGTAAACAATATTTTAAAGTATTAGCCCAATGATCAAAGAACAACCAACCCAAACAAAAACAGCCGTGAGCTACGATGAAATACGTGCAAAGTGCATTGCATATTTCAATGGAGATGAATTAGCAGCTTCTACATGGATGAACAAGTACGCGCTGCGCGACAAGAACGGAGTATTACAGGAAACCTCTCCGGATGATATGCACCGCCGTATGGCACACGAGTTTGCTCGTAAAGAAAAAGAATACGCTGATTTGACCACCATGAACGGTAAGTTTGCTTTACTCTCTCAATATGGGCAGAAGAGGGAACTTCTTACCGAAGAAAAAATATTCGAACTGTTTAAAGGATTTAAATATGTAATACCACAAGGAAGCGTAATGTTTGGTTTGGGTAACAAACATGTTATTGCTTCTTTATCTAACTGTGTGGTATTGCCCGAAATTTATGATTCATACGGAGGCATTATGCATACCGACCAGCAACTGGCTCAGCTCTTTAAAAGGCGTTGCGGTGTAGGTATCGATATTTCTACACTTCGCCCTTCTGGTATATCGGTAAACAATTCTGCCGGTACAACCACAGGCGCAGTATCATTCATGGAAAGGTTCTCGAACACAACCCGTGAAGTTGCACAAAACGGACGGCGTGGCGCGTTAATGATAACCATTGACATTGCTCACCCTGATGTAGAGAACTTCATTCTCATTAAGCAAGATCTTTCAAAAGTTACCGGCGCTAACATATCTGTTCGTCTTTCTGACGAATTTATGGAAGCAGTGGTGCAGGATAAAGAATATACACACCGTTGGCCAATTGAATCAGAAAACCCTTCTGTTACCAAAACAGTTAAGGCGAAAGAACTCTGGAACACCGTTATTAAAGCGGCTCACCAAAGCGCTGAACCGGGCCTTATCTTCTGGGATCGCCAGCACAAGTATTCTACTTCATCGGTATACCCTGGTTTCAAGAACGTATCTACCAACCCTTGCTCTGAAATAGCGATGCAGGGTGGTGATAGCTGCAGGTTAATTGCAATCAACCTCTACAACTTTGTTGACAAGCCATTTACTGCTGAAGCTTCTTTCGATTACAAGAAATTCTATGAAGTTACTTACGAATCACAACGTTTGATGGACGACTTAGTTGATCTTGAACTGGAGTCTATTGAAAGGATCATGGCTAAGATACAGAACGACAAAGAACCGTATGATATTAAGCAAATAGAAGTGAACACCTGGAAACTGCTTTACGAAGCAGGTAAGAAGGGCAGGAGGACAGGCCTTGGATTTACCGCACTGGGCGATACCATGGCAGCACTCAATTACAAGTTCGATTCGAACGAAGCAATGGTAGAAGTTGAGAAGATGATGCGCACCAAGTGTGATGCAGAGTTTACCAGCTCTATTGACCTTGCTGTTGAGCGTGGCTCTTTCGAAGGATTTGATCCTAAGATCGAGAATACTTCAGAGTTCGTTCAAATGATGCAGAAAGAAATGCCTGAAGTTTACGAACGTATGATGAAACTCGGCCGCAGGAATATCTCTATCAGCACTGTAGCACCTACAGGCAGTTTGAGTATCCTCGCTGAAACATCATCAGGTTTAGAGCCTGTATATCTCTTATCATATAAGAGGAGAAGGAAGATCAACCCTAACGACAAAAATGCGAAGGTTGACTTTGTAGATAAAATGGGCGACAAGTGGGAAGAGTTTATGGTGTACCACCCAAAACTGAAACAGTGGATGGATGTTACCGGTAACACCGATATTACCCAGAGCCCTTATGCAGGTTCAACTGCTCCTGAAATTGACTGGATCAAACGTGTTGAATTGCAATCACTAGTTCAGAAGTATACAACACACAGCATTAGTTCTACCATTAACCTGCCTAACGATGTAGCCGTTGATAAAGTTGGCGACATATATATACAGGCATGGAAAAAAGGCCTGAAGGGTATAACTGTATATCGTGATGGTTCACGCAGCGGTGTACTTATGGCTGCTGATGATAAGACCAAGAAGACCGTTAATGCTAACGGACAATTTACCGAAACCATTGCTCCTAAGCGTCCGCGCGAACTGGAAGCTGAAGTAATTCGTTTTAATAACGGTGCTGAAAAATGGATCGCTGTTGTAGGTATATTGAATGGTAAACCTTACGAAGTATTTACTGGTAAGGCCGAAGATGTATTTAACCTGCCAATGTGGGTTCAAAAGGGCTGGGTAATGAAGAATAAGAATGAAGATGGCAAGAAACGTTATGACTTCCGTTATAAAGACAAGGATGGTTATAACATCACCATTGAAGGCTTATCGCGCAGCTTCGATAAAGAATACTGGAACTATGCAAAACTATTATCGGGTGTATTGCGTCACGGAATGCCTATACCACATGTAGTTGACCTTATTGCCAACCTTAACCTGTACGATGATTCTATCAACACATGGAAAGCAGGTGTAGAAAGGGCATTGAAAAAGTATATACCGGATGGTACCCAGAGCAAGGACAGGAAATGCCCAAGCTGCGGAGATGAGGACGGACTCATTTACGAAGAAGGCTGCCTGAAGTGCAAAAACTGCGGCCACTCTAAATGCGGTTGATATTTGTTAAATGATGGATTGAAACAGAACAGCCTCGCAGAAATGCGGGGCTTTTTTGTTTTTATTCTTTCTGTTTAAGAATATCATTATTTTTACCTTTATAAACGAAGTGGAAATTGACCGAGCGCTTCTACTGAATGTAAATTAAATTTGTGAGCAGAGTAAAACCCCTTGCCCTTTTAATTTTGTTATTTGTTACTTTCCTTTCCTTTGGCCAGGATAAGAAAAGCGTATCGACACCTAATGGCATAGGAACCCATGAAAATGTTTTAACAAACGTGGGTGATGATACCGGTAGTGTAAATACATTAAATGTAACCAGCGAAAAATTTTGGAGGACAGGAAGGTATGATTCTTCTATGCTATTGGCTAACAGTGCAGTAACCTTAGCTGAAAAAATAAATTTTAAAAGAGGATTGGCAAGCGCATACCGGAATATAGGGATGAGTTATTATTACCTTGGAGAGTATACCAAAGCAAAAGAATATCATACTAAAGGACTGGAGATAAATCTTGAGATTGGAAACAGAGCGGGCATTGCCCGCGGTTATAGTAATATAGGTATTGTTTATAATGATCTGGGAGATTATCCAATGGCACTCGAATACGATTTTAAAGCATTGGGCATAAACCAGGAGATAGATAACAAAATTGGCCAGATAGCTAACCTGGGTAATATTGGTGTGGTATACGTTGAACAGCAGAATTACCCTAAAGCGTTGGAATATGATTTAAAAGCGCTTGCAATTGCCCAGGAGATCAATGATAAAAGTGGTGTCTCTATTAATCTTTGTAATGTTGCCAATGTTTACCAAAACCAGGGTGATTATGCAAAAGCGTATGAATACTATTTTAAAGCCAGAGCATTTTATGATGAATTGGGTGATAAGGATGGTGTTTCGGCCATAGATCATAACCTGGGTAATATTAATATACGGCAGGGTAATAATTCACGGGCCGAAGTTTTTTTTAATAAAGCATTAGCAGAAAACAGGGATCTGAAGAATAAAAAAGGTATGGCTGAAAACTACGCTGATATCGCTATATTGTTTTATAATGAAGAAAAATATGCCAAAGCAAAATTGTTTTGTGATTCTGCTATAGTGCTTGGTAAAGAGCTTGGTTATAAGCTTGTATTGCAAGATGCTTATCAAAGCCTCACATCGCTTGATACCGCAACAGGCGATTATAAAAACGCATTTGAATACCACAAAAAATATATTGCCTACCGTGATAGTATTAGCAGTGAGGATAATATGAGAAAAGTTGCACAAAAAGAAATGCAATATCAGTTTAGCCTGAAAGAAGATTCTATTAAAGCGGAGCATCAAAAAGAGATGATTGTGAAGGAAGATGAAAGCAGGCGTAAGAGTATTATAACCGGCAGCGCCATTGTAATTGCTTTACTTGCAGTTTTATTGGCTATTGTATTTATTAACCGCCAGCAAATAAAACGTAAACGCGATAAGATACTTTTTGAGCGGAACATGATAGCATCGGAACAGGAAAAGGCCTTGTTGAAAGCAGACAATCAAAGGGTAGAAGAGGAGTTGACCGAGGCTAAAGTAAAACTCGATGAATATATAAAGAGCCTGGTTGAAAAGAATAGTTTATTGGAGAAGCTTAATGAAGATGTGGAGTATTTGAAAAATCTGAAATCGAAGGAAATAGATGAGAAAAGAATAGAGCATCTTTATAACTTGAACAAGGTTACTATACTTACCGAAGAAGACTGGAGTAAATTCAAAGACCTGTTCGATTCTGCATATAAAGGTTTTTTTATACGACTTAAAGAAAAACTGCCCGACCTTACCCAAGCCGAAATGCGTTTGGTATGTTTAACCAAACTGAAGCTCGATACTAAACAAATGGCCGGAATTTTAGGAGTCTCTTTTGCCACAATAAGGCAAACCCGTTACCGCTTGCGCAAAAAACTAGGTCAATCTGAGGAGGATTCTATTGATGATATTGTTGAATCAATCTGATTACCAGAAGTAATTTCCTGTCAATATATCTTGTAGATGTTTTTGTAGATGCACATAACGAGGCCAATTTCTCCATTATGGCCATTTTCGCGGCGCAAAAGAGTTAATAATTAATGATAAAAAAATTATCGCCAAAAAATAAGATAAAATCTTCTTTGGCTATGATGAGATAGGTATTTGTGTTTACTAATAAAATTAGTGATTTCTGCTAGCAAAAGTGTTTGAACAGCGTGTCTTTAAAAATATATTTTTGCAACCTTTTGAAAGAATAAGATCAAGATCACTGAAGCGGAAACACTGCTTCTTTACCTGAATAGTTTTTGCAATATGCTGATAACCAATATTTGCTTTGTTTGTAGATACACTTGTAGATGCATTATTTAACCTAAACCGTTTTATTCAATATAGTTTTGCCTTATAAATATTTTAACTAAACTGATTTAAAGAAATTAAAAATAACTTAAACCCCAAAACAACAAATTCATGAAGAAGTTTACTCTTATCCTTTCAATTTTAATCCTCACTTTTTCAGTAACAAAGGCTCAAAATACCCTGGGCAAATTATGGGGTATGACATACCAGGGTGGAGATAGTAATGGTAGTGGTATTATATTTAATTACGATAGTATTACCCCGGGCATAAATAAGCTAAAATCGTTTGCACCTTCAAGTAACGGTAACTCTCCCGATTATACCAATTTAATAATTGGGGCAGATGGTAATCTGTATGGGCTGACATCGAACGGAGGAGCCAGCAATAGCGGAACTCTTTTTAAATATAACCCCACAACAGGAGTATATACGGTTATGATTAATTTTAATGGTACAAATGGTAGTAGCCCTCAGGGCAGTCTTTTATTGGCCACCGATGGCAATATGTATGGAATGACCTATGGTGGTGGTACAAATAACGCAGGTACCATATTTCAATTCATACCTTCTACAGGTGTATTGAATACCTGGTTTAGTTTTACCAATAGTGAATATCCTACCAGTTCATTTATACAAGCAACCGATGGCAACTTATATGCCACTACAATTCAGGGAGGAACATCTGGCTATGGTGAGATAATTAAGTTGAATATCAATACTCAAGCCGAATCGATAGTATATAGTTTTGCAGGCGGAACTGCAGATGGTAGTTATCCTTACGGTTCACTAATGCAGGCTTCAAACGATAGCCTTTATGGCATGACCTATAATGGCGGAAAGTATGGCAATGGAGTTATATATGAATTCAATATTGTTGGCGGAACTTATGACACCATTTATAGTTTTTCAGGCTCATCTACAGACGGAGCAAACCCATATGGAGCTTTATTACAAGCTAAAGATGGCAGTCTTTTTCTTTATGGAATGACATACCAGGGTGGCTCTTCAGGCAACGGAATGTTATTTAAATATAATATTACAACACCGGGTATCACCGACCTGAATGATTTTACCAATAATGAATATCCTTATGGAAACCTTATAGAAGGGTCTGATAATAATTTTTATGGAATGACCAATAGTGGGGGCACAAATGGTTACGGACTTGTTTTTCAATACAATTATTTAACCCCAACGTATACTGTTTTGGCAAGCTTTAATGATGTAAATGGTGCCAACCCATACGGAGGTTTAGTACAAACGCCTGATAATGTGCTTTATGGCCTTACTAACAGCGGAGGAGCACAAGGTCCGGGT
>Ga0210396_10002392_pt1 | contig 19188 bp, 18 predicted proteins | sample IncBWH17OmetaG_FD_155466 | JGI IMG/M metagenome (GOLD analysis project Ga0210396, IMG submission 155466) | Forest soil microbial communities from Barre Woods Harvard Forest LTER site, Petersham, Massachusetts, United States - Inc-BW-H-17-O ... | reverse complement strand
CAGCGCCTGCTCGGCGTCGAAACGCGGCATCACCACGACCGGTTGGCCCGCGACCAGGTGTCGCAGGCTGGTCAACGGGCCATTGTGCTGCAACGGACCCACGACGAGGTGCGACCCGTCGGGAAACCCGGACCGCGAGGCGACGCGGGTCAGGTAGTCCAAAGCGGACCGCGCTTCACTCGGCGGCACCCAGGTCACGGCAGTGGCCCGCGCGCGTCCGGTGGTGCCGGACGTGTAAACCATCAGCGGCCGCGCCGGACGCGCGGCCAGGTCGACGTCTCGTGGTGTCGCGGAGGTCCACTCGTCCCACGAGACAAAGCCAGGTGGAGGGGGCGCGCCGTGGATGACGGCATCGTGGAGGCTGATCCGTTGCACCGCAACGGCTCCCGCGCCTGCGGTCGTCGATCCGATGACGACGGCGCCGCAGCCGGCGTCCTCGAGTTCGTGCTGCAGTTCGGGCGCCGTCGCCTGCCGGTGCACGGCCACCGTGCCCACCCCGGTCACCAGCCCGGCCAGGTGGGAGACCAGCGTCGGCACCGCGTTCTCGCCGGTGACCCCCAGACAGGAGTCGGCGGGTAGAGCCAGCAGGCGCGCGCCAGCGCCCACGACGGTCGCCGCCAGCTGCGACCACGTCAACGTGGTCGTCCCGTCGGTCAGGGCGATCTCGTCGGGCGTCGACTCGTTGCGCGCACCGATCCCGCCAAGGAACACGTCCGCCTCCAAAGTAGTAACTGTCTGCCCTATCAATAAACCAGAGCGCTCTGTTAAGGTGGCTCAAGTTACTATATATGATGCCCAGTAACTAAACGCCAGCTCATCGTGAACGCCCGGGAGGTCCCATGTCAACATGCCTAGCGCCCGAGCTCTTCTCCTCCACCGAGCCGCTGGTGCTGGCCGGCTCCCGCTGCCGGGCGTGCGCCAGCGTGCAGTTCCCCGCGTCCGATCAGTGTGCGAGCTGCGCGGACGGGTCCACGGTCAGAATCGACCTGCCGGATCGGGGGACGATCTGGACGTGGACCGTGCAACGCTTCGCGCCGAAATCGCCCTACCAGGTGCCGCCTGAGGGCTTCACCCCGTTCGCCGTCGGCTACGTGGACCTCGGGGAAGTGCTGGTCGAGTCGGTGATCGTCGGCGATGTCGACGGGCTGCAAATCGGACAGCCGGTACGCCTGGTCCGGCACCCGATTTCAGGCACGGACGCCACTTGGTCGTTCGCGTTCCGCGCATGAGTTCACGCAGCGACGTCTACATCGTCGGGCTCGGAATTCACCCCTTTGGTCGACACGAGGGCGTCACCGGGCTGGATATGGGAGTGATCGCGGTCAAGAGCGCACTCGGTGACGCCCACCTGACGTGGGACAAGATCGACTTCGCTGTCGGCGGCAGCAACACAGCCAAACCCGACGCGCTGGTGGGACGGCTGGGGCTAACCGGCCTCGCCTTCACCTCGGTGCGCAATGGGTGTGCAACCGGTGGCGTTGCGCTGTCGACAGCCGCCAACACGCTGCGCGCGGGTGTGGGAGGCCTGGCCGTCGTCGTCGGCTTCGACAAGCACGAGCGGGGCGCGTTCAGCAGCGACGCCGCGTCGTACGGCCTCGGTTCGTGGTACCCGCGGTCGGGCCTGATGGTGACCACGCAGTATTTCGCGATGCGCACCCGTCGCTACATGTACGAGCACGGGGTCAGCGAACGCAACCTGGCACAGGTCGCAGCCTCGGCCAGTCGGGCAGGCGCGGCGCATCCGGCGGCGTGGCGGCGCCGAGAGTTGACCGTCGACGACGTGCTGGCCGCGCCGATGGTGTCCGACCCGCTGACCAACCTGATGTTCTGCCAGCCCGACGAGGGCGCCGTCGCAGTCGTCCTGGCGCGCGGCGAACGAGCGTTCGACCTGTGCGCCCAACCGGTCCGTCTGGCGTCGGTCGCGGTGGGGACGCGGGGTCCCGGTTCGTTCGAGGTCTACTCACCCTCATTGTCCCCGCGGCGGGGCGGCAGTCCCAGCGTGGCGGCGGCCAAGGCTGCGCTGGCCGCGGCCGGGGTGCGCGCCGGCGATGTCGACGTCGCCCAGGTCCAGGACACCGACTCCGGATCCGCGCTCATCGCACTGGCCGAGACCGGCCTGTGCGGCGACGGCGAGCAGGGGGCCCTCCTCGATGACGGAAGCCTGGGGGCGGATGGACGGCTACCGATCAACACCGACGGTGGCTGCCTCGCCAACGGCGAGCCGATCGGCGCATCCGGATTGCGCCAGATCCACGAGGTTTCGCGCCAGTTGCAGTGCAGGCCAATGGGGCTGGCCGCCGCGACACCACCGCGAGTTGGCTTCACACACGTGTACGGCGCACCGGGCGTCTCGGCGTGCGCAGTCCTCACCACGACGGAGCTTTGAGATGGAATCCAGCGACGGCACCGCCTGGGACGACGAGGTCCGGGCCTGGATGGAGGCGACGGTCGGTCCCGTCACCTCTGGTTCGGCCACACCCGACCTGGAAGTCTTTCGGGACCTCACCGACGCCCAGGAGGAGGAACTCCTCGACAAGATTCGCGCCTACCGCCGGACCCGTTTCGATGCCGGCTACGGCGCGTTGACGCTTCCCGTCGAACACGGTGGCGCCGGCCTGCCCGCATCGTTCGCGGCGCGATTCAGTCAGATCGAAAGGGAATACGCCGTTCCACCCTCGACAGAGCTCATCAGCGTAACCACCGGGCTGGTGGCTCCGGCGGTGGCGCTGTTCGGCACCGACGCTCAACGGGATCGGTTCCTTGCTCCGCTCCTGCGCACCGATCAGTTGGCCTGCCAACTCTTCAGCGAACCGAGCGCGGGCTCGGACCTTGCCGGACTCGCCTGCCGTGCGGTGCAGCACGGTGACAGCTGGACGGTGCACGGGCAAAAGGTCTGGTCGTCGGGTGCGCGCCACGCCGACCTCGGTCTGCTGCTGGCCCGCACGGACCCGGATGTGGTCAAGCACCGCGGCATCACCGCCTTCCTGCTCCCGCTCGACACCCCGGGAGTGACCATCCGGCCGATTCGCCAAATGAGCGGCGGAAGCTCGTTCAACGAGGTTTTCCTCGGGGCTGTCGAAATCCCCGACGAACTCCGAATCGGTGAAGTAGGGCGAGGTTGGGATGTCGCCAAGGCGACCCTGGCCTACGAGCGGCAGGCCTCCGGGACCGGCGCCCGACAGAAGGGCGGCTCTTTCGCTGACCTGCTGGCACTGGCTCGGTCGATGGGTGCCACCGACGACAGCGTCGTCCGGCAGCGGCTCGCCGACATCTACGTCCTTTCCGCACTGCGGGATGCGACGGCGCAACGGGTCGCACGGGCGGCGGCGGCGGGGGTGTCCCCGGGCCCCGCCGGCTCGGTGGGCAAGCTTGTCGCCTCCGATCTGCTGGTGCAGATCGGCGAGTTCGCCGCCGACCTGCTCGGCATGCGCACCGTCGCCGATCACGGGGACGGTTCATTCGAGTGGACGGCGCACCTCCTGGGGGCGCCCGGATATCGGCTGGCGGGCGGCACCGACCAGATCCAGCGCAACATCATCGCCGAGCGGGTCCTGGGATTGCCGGCAGAGCCACGAGTGGATATGGGAGTCGCCTTCTCCCAGCTCCGTCGCGGATGACGCAGCGACATCGCCGGATATGGGAGTAGACACCGTGAGCCAAGACTCCGACCGCGAAGAGATGGTGGACGAACTGCGCGCGACCGTACGGTCCGTCTGCGCAAGCCTGGGCGGTACCGCAGGCGCCCGGCGGGCGATCGACGCCGGAACGCCAGGCGCGGACGCCAAGGCCTGGCACGTGTTGTCCGAGCAGGTCGGCATTGCCGGTCTCGGACTGCCGGAAGAGCACGCCGGAATCGGCGGGCTACCCGAAATGATGGCGGTGAGTGAAGAACTGGGCGCGACCTTGCTGCCCGTCCCGTTCTTCAGCAGCACGGTCCTGGCAGGCCAGGTGCTGGCTCGATGTGACGCGTCGGCTCACCCGACGCTCGAAGCGATGGCAGGCGGCGAGACTGCGGCCCTCGCAGCGCTGGGAAACGACGGGCTCTGGGATCCGGCGCGCGCTGCCTTCAACTTCGCCCTTGGTGAGGACGGTCGGGTGTCGGGCCATGCCTCGACGGTGCTGGGTGCACCGGAGGCACGGTGGTTGGTCGCGGCCACCCCCGGTGAGCTGGTAGTGGTCGATCTTGCGGGCCCGGGATGCCAGGTGGTTCCACTGCCGACGCTGGACCTGACGCGATCTGCCGGAGCCGTAACTCTCACGGCCGCACCGGGGACCGTCGTCAGCGGTCAGCCTGACAGTGTGCTGCGGCCCGCGCTCGACATGGCGACGCTCGTCCTCGCGGCGGAGCAGATCGGCGGCGCTCAGGCCTGCCTGGACATGACGGTTGCGTATGTCGAAGAGCGGCACCAGTTTTCGCGGCCGATCGGCAGCTTCCAAGCCATCAAGCACACGCTTGCCGATGCGCTGGTCAAGATCGAGATGGGCCGATCCGCACTCGCCCGGGCCGTCGAGCTGTCCGAGCACACCGAGGACCTCACTGAATCTGCAGCGGTGGCACGTATTTGGTGCAATGAGGCCTACCGCTTCGTCAGCGCAGAGGCCATCCAGCTGCACGGTGGCATCGGGTTCACCTGGGAGCACGACGCTCATCTGTACTTCCGTCGAGCACGCGCCGACGCGCTCATCCTTGGCACCACCTCGTCCTGGCGGGAACGACTTGCCCGAACGCTCAACTGGACGGGCCATTAGCGCGTCAGGCGGCCCGATTTTCAGGACGAAGTACCCGATTCAGCATTGCGCAGAAGTGGTCTGCGCACTGAAAGGAGCGGCGTAGCGTTCCTCCGATCGGCCGAGCCCGCATCTAACCCGCACCAGGAGTGTTGAGATGCGTTTGATCCCGCCGGAGGCCGTGACAAACGAGGTCCGTGGCAAGACCGTGGTCTCATACTTTCGCGACACCGTCGCTTGACGTCGCGACCAGGTCGCCTTGCGATGGCGCGACGGTGACACGTGGCCCGAATTGACGTGGGGTGACTACGCCGACCGGGCCTGCCGAGTCGGTGTCGGGCTCGCAGCACTGGGTGTGGGACAGACGGTCAAACATGCCAATGACACGCTGTCAAAGGTGGAACAGGTCAAGCGCTTTCGGGTGCTCGCCGGACCGTGGCTTCCGGACTCCGACGTGCTGACCGCGCTTTCGAAGCTCAAACGCCGCAACATCGCCGCCCGTTATTCCGACGAGATCGACCAGATGTCCGCGGACACGCCGCGCAAACCCGTCCAGGTCGTCGCCGCCGGCTAACGGTTGCGCGGCGGGAGCCGCAACAGAATGCTTGTCCGGCCCCGAACGCTTGGTCGATATCAGACTTTCGGAGCGGTGGGGGCGTGCGTTGGTCGTCGCTGCGAGGGAGTCGAACCGCGTGTTTCATCGAGGGCCGACCGAACGCTCGAGCGAGCGGCGCGGGCCACCTCACAGCGGGTTACACGAATTGAAATAAAGAAAGTCCTTGACGCGGAGCGATCGGTCGTGGATCGTTTTCTGCGTGATGGCGGTCACCAACGGTGACCCGTGTGATGGAGGACAACGTGACAACCATGGTCGATCAGCAACCCCCCGCGAGGCTGCCTGACCTGACACCAAAGTGGCTGACCGACGTGCTGCGGTCGTCGGGTCACATCGGGCGCGGTGACGTCATCACCGGCTGGGAGGCGACGCCGATCGGTGCCGGTGTCGGGCTGCTCAGTGACATCGCCAAACTCGATCTCGAGTACGGCGCGGGCACGGGCCCGCTGGCCGCACTGATCGCCAAGTTCGCGACCGCCAACGAGCAGAACCGCGCTGTGGCGCAGGGCCTGCACATGTACGAGCGCGAGGTGCGTTTCTATCAGAATCTCGCCGCCGATGTCGGGGGGTGCTGCCCGCTGTCGTTCTACTCCCATGTGGAACCGAGCACGGGCGACATGGTGCTGCTGATGGAAGATCTCAGCGACTATCGCCCGGGCGATCAGACCTGCGGATGCTCGTTGGCCGAGGCCGAGCTGGCGATCGGCGCCGCCGCCCGACTGCACGCCGCGACGTGGTATGCCGAGGGCCGCGAGGACCTCTCATGGTGGCCGCGCATCGAGGGTCCGCTCTGGCTTGGCGGCCTCGGTACTACCGCGGCAGCGGTGTTCGACCAGGTGATGGAGGCGTTCGCACCCGTCGTCGCGCAGGAGGTCGCGGACGTGGGGGAGCGCTATAAGGCCGCGATCCCCGAGCTGCACCGCCGCATGGGTCAGGGCCCGCAGGCGCTGATCCACGGCGACTTTCGGCTGGACAACTTCATGTTCGGCCTGGCCGATGGCCACCGGCCGTTCGTGATGCTCGATATGCAGGCATCGATCGTGACGAAGTCCATCCATGACGTCGCCTACCTGCTGACGCAGAGCATGGACGTCGACCTGCGCCGTGCCCACGAGCGGCGACTCGTCAATGACTACCACGGGGCGCTGGTCGGCCTCGGTGTCGATGACTACACGGCCGAGCAGTGCTGGGAGGACTACCGCACCGCGGCGTTGCACTGCCTGGAGTACGCCCTCGTCATCGCGGGCAGCCTCGAGCCCGGCAACGAACGGGGTCGGACCTTCGCCGAAGCGTGCCTCAGGCGTTCGTGCCAGGCGATCGTCGATCTCGATCTGCTCAGTTTGCTTCCATAACCAGTTCTCGACAGCGCACAGGAGAATCATGCAACTCGACAACAAGGTGGCCGTGATCACCGGTGGCACCCGGGGGATCGGCTTCGGTATCGCACAGGCGTTCGTAACCGAAGGTGCGTCGGTGGTGCTGACCGGCCGCAGCCAGGAGAAGGGCGACAAGGCGCTCGCCGAACTCGGCAGCCCCGACAAGACAGCGTTCGTCGCCGGTGACTCGACGAATCGTGACGACGTCGAGGCAGCCCTCGACTACGCCGTATCCCGGTTCGGCCAGCTCGACATCCTCGTCAACAACGTCGGCGGTGCCGACGAGTTCGCTCCTGTCGCGGCGATGACGGACGAGATCTGGGAGCGTGGGCTTCTGTTCAACGTCACCAGCGCGTTCTACGCGTCTCGCAAGGCGCTCGAATACATGCTGCCGCGCAAGACCGGTCGCATCATCAACATGTCATCCATTGAGGGCAAGCACGGCAAGCCCTTCATCGTTCAATACGTCACCGCCAAACACGGTCTCAACGGCTTCACGAAGGGCCTGTCGAAAGAGGTGGCCACTGACGGCATCACGGTCAACGCGCTCTGCCCCGGGCTCGTCGTCACGGATCTCGTCCACCAGTCAGCGTCCGTAGCGGCAAGCGCCGCCGGCATGACCACGGAGGCATTCCTGGATCAGTATGCGGCCGAAGGGGCCATCAAGCGCCCCATCACGGTCGAGGAGGTCGCGGCCCTGGCCGTTGTCGTCGCGTCGGACGCCGGCTCAGGCATCACCGGCGCAATGCTGTCCGTCGACGGTGGAACGGCCGCCTATTAAAAACCACTCAGGGCTTCGCGTCCGCCACGGGACTCCTTCACTGACAACCCTTTACTTAGTTACTTTACTTCGCATACACTTTCAGGGGTAACTGATCGCACTGTCCAGAAGTTCTGGTGCGCGCGCCAGGTCGGACGAAGCCGTGATGCGGCCCGCCCGATCGCCCCTGTGGCACGTCGGGAGGTCGGGTTGGGCGACCGCCCCGCCGGCAGAACGACTAGGGAGAACTTCGATGAATGAGAACTGGGCCACGCTGTGGGAGACGATCTCCGACACCATCCCGGAGGCGACCGCAATAGTCCACGGGCAGCGCCGCTTCAGCTACCGCGAGGTGGAGCAGCGGGCGGCCCGGCTGGCCGGCGCGCTGGATGAGATCGGGCTTGGGCAGGACTCCAAAGTGGCGATCCTGGCCTACAACTGCGTCGAGTACCTTGAGGCGTCCTACGCCGCGTTCAAGCTGCGTGGCACACCGGTCAATCTCAACTACCGTTACCGCGACGACGAGTTGACCGAGGTACTGGAGGACTCCGACGCCGAGGTGCTGGTATTCCACGGTTCGCTTGGCGATCTGGTAGGCCGGGTCGCGCCACAAGTGCGGGGCCTGCGCGCCTTCGTGCAGATCGATGACGGCTCGCCCCTGGTGGACGGCGCGTTACGTTATGACGATCTGCTGAACGAGAACGCACCGCTGCCCAGGATCGAGCGCTCCGGAGACGACGTGTTCATGCTCTACACCGGGGGCACCACCGGGAAGCCCCGGGGGGTGCTGTGGCGCCACCGCGACATCATCTCCACGATCGCCTACCCGGCCTATACCCTCGCAGGCCTGGACACTCCGGCCGACGCCGCCGAAGCAGCCCGGGCCGCCCGGACCATGCACGAATCGGGCATTGCCCCCGTCGTACTGCCTGCGCCGCCGATGATCCACGGCACCGCGTTCTACATGTGCCAGGGCGCCTGGCTGCTCGGCGGCACGGTCGTCATCCTGGAGGGCCGCCGTCTCGACGGACACGAGATCTGGCGTCTGGTCCAACAGGAGAAGGTCAGCCAGATCGTCATCGTGGGCGACCCTTTCGCGCGGGCCATGGTCAGCGCACTCACCGAGGCCGATCGGGACGGCACTCCCTACGACATCTCCAGCCTGCGGCGGATCGACAGCGCCGGGATGCTGTGGTCGGAAACCTGGAAACAGCCCCTGGCCGACCGGGGCGAAATAAACCTCAACGATATGGTCGGAGCCAGCGAGGGAGGCCCTTATAGTGCCCAGAGCGTCCCTCCGGGTGCAAAGGTGTCCGACTGCCCATTTCAGCTGCCGCCCCGTGCCCGGCTCATCGCCGACGACGGAACCCTGATCGACCCTGCCAGCGGCAAAACAGGCCTGCTCGCAGTGGCCCCGCCCGGACCACTGGGCTACTACAAGGACCCGGCCAAGACCGCCGGCCTACTGCGTGAGATCGACGGCGTCGTATACACGGTGCCCGGGGACTACGGCTACGTCGCGGACGGCCACGTCGTGCTGCTCGGTCGGGGCGCACTGTGCATCAACACCGGCGGCGAGAAGGTCTACCCCCACGAGGTCGAGGCGGTCATCGCCGAGCTCGACGGTGTGCGGGACGTCAACATCATCGGCCTGCCCGACGAGCAGTGGGGCCAGGCGATCACCGCCGTGGTGGCCGCTGACGACTCGGTCACCGATGACGACGTCCGCCAGGCCGTGCGGGACGGGCTCTCCGGCTACAAGGTGCCCAAACACGTCGTGTTCGTCCAGGAGATCCAGCGCACCCCGGCCGGAAAGGCCAAGTACTCCTGGGCGCGCGAGATCGCCCAGAGCGCACTCGCGGCATCGCCCTGAACCGCAACCCGAGGACCGCGACGGGTGGCCATCGTGGCTGCCCGCGAACGCTGCCCGAAGTGTCGGCACCGAGCGTCGGCAAGGGCATCGACGTTGTTCAGCAGGGCCGCGAGAAGCCGATCCATGCGCGAACGGCGCACCGCGAGGCTTGGCGGCGGATCCGTCTCGAAGGCCCGGCGCTGAGCCTCAAGAAGACGGCGCATATCAGTGTTGGGGTGAATGGAGTGTCGACAACCACCGCATGAGTCTTCCCCAAATGAGGTACTTTCTGTAACTGATCTCCAGATAGTGATACGGTCGCCTCTCACCGAGAAGAAGGCTGAACATGCGATTGCTTCTGATCCGGCATGCGGAGACCGCATCCAACGTCGCAGGCGTGATCGACACCCGGGCTCCGGGTCCAGGATTGACAGCGGTTGGCCAACAACAGGCCCACAACCTCGTCGCGACCCTCGCCGGGGAGCGTGTCGAGACCATTTACGTGTCCAGCCAAGTCAGGACAGCGCTCACGGCGACACCCCTGGCGTCATCTCGTTCGCTGCCGATTGTTGTCTTGGACGGTCTGCGTGAGATTACGGCGGGATCGCTCGAAATGAAGGGCGATACCAACTCCACGGACAGCTATCTGGCAACGGTGCATTCATGGATCGGCGGCGCCCTGTCGGTGCGTATGCCCGGCGGCGAGGACGGCCACGAATTTCTCCACCGGTACGACTCGGCGGTGACCGAGATATTCGACTCGGGCTGCCGGGTCGCCGCGGTCTTCAGTCATGGCTGCGCGATTCGTGCCTGGGCCGCGATCCGAACGCGCAACGTCGACCCAGTCCTCGATCTCGACCACGACCTGGACAACACCGAGGTGACCGTGCTCGAGGGCTCGCCGACGAACTGGTTTCTGAAGTCGAAGACAAGTACCGGCTAACACGTGGGTTGCCTCTTGCGCCGGATGCAAAAGCCTGTCATGCTTGCAGTTACTAGAATCAACCACAAGTAAGTATGGAAGCTGGTGAGGCCGTGACGGAGACCAAAGCCGAATCTCTGGTCACGTGTCCGTTCGACCCCTACAGCGCGGCGATTTCCCACACCACCGACGCGGCCTACGCATGGATGCGGGCCGAGCGGCCGGTCTATCAGCTGCCGGGCGCCAACGTCTTCCTGATCACCCGCTATGACGACATCGTCGCTGCGGCCCGCGACATCGACACCTTCAGCAATGAGTTCATCAGCCCCGGACTCGCGCTCGGCGAGGGCAGTTCGGCCATTTCGGAGGAATTGGCAGCCGTCCGCGCCACCGGCTATCCGCAGGTGTCCACGATGCTCACCCGGGATCCCCCGGCGCACGATAGATTTCGGCGCCTGACTACACGCGCATTCACCGCGCGCAGAATCGCGTCGTGGGAGCCCCATGTCGAGCGCATCGTCGAAGAGTTGATCGACGGATTTATCGATGCCGGTGAGGTCGAGTTCGTCTCCGGTTTCGCCGTGCCACTGCCGGTGCGCGTGATCGCCCACGCCCTTGGGGTTCCCCGCGAGCGTGAGCGCGACTTCAAAGCCTGGACCAACCACGCCACCGCCGCGATCGGTGCCGACCCCGGCGACAAAGGTCGCCTCGCGGCAGCCCGCGGTCTCGTGGCATTCCAGCGCTACTTCGCCGGCGAGCTCGAGGATCGTCGGACGAATCCTCGCGACGACTTCCTGACCGATCTACTCAACGCCGAGATCGCAGCCGATGACGACATCGACGACACGCGTCCACTTGACCTGCCCGAGATGCTGAACATCCTGCACCAGCTGCTGGTGGCCGGCAACGAGACGACGACGTCGCTGCTGGCCTCGGCGATGATCGAGCTGAGCGACAAACCCGATGTTCGGCAGGCCCTTAGCAACGACCGCGCCGTGGCCCGGTCCGTGGTGGATGAGGTGCTACGCCTGTCGTCACCGGCACAGGGCATGTTCCGGATCGTCCGTCGGACGGTCACGGTGGCTGGCACCGAGATCCCCGAAGGAGCCACCGCGATCCTGATGTACGGCTCCGGCAACCGTGACGAGAGCCAGTTCGAGCGGCCGGACGAATTCAGGATGGATCGTGGGCCGCAGCAGCATTTGGCATTCGGCCATGGCATTCATTTCTGCGTGGGCGCCAAGCTCTCCCGCCTCGAGACCGAGATCGCGCTCACCCAGCTGTGCCGCCGGATGGACAAGATCTGGATCGGCGGCAAGCCGACCTACAAGCCGAGCTTCGTGCTCAGCGGTCCCCAGACGTTGCCGCTCCGCTTCACCGCGAGCTAAGGCAATTTTCACCGAAACCCATCATCATCACCTACAACGAGGAGACACATGAGCGACAAACGACGGCTGGTGGGCGACTTCCACTTCCACAACGTGGCGGCCAGCTTTGAGCCCGACCTCTCTTTGCTCACGCCCGAAAAACAGCACTGTGGCCTGAATTTGCAGTCGCAGTACCTCTACGGCGGGCTCACGACCGAGTCGGGAGCGACCTTCGTCTTGGAGCGCAAGTTCATCGGGCCGATGTCCGGCGGAAACTACATCCTGTCCAACACCTCCGGTGCCATGGAGCTGTCCGAGCAGTCTCGGCGTACTGCCAAGGGCGAACTGGTACGCCATTTCGAGCCGATGAAGCGGCACTGGGAATCGAAGGGGATGCTGCACGACTCCGACGAGATTCCTATCGATCTGACGATCACCGACGACCAGATGACCTGGGCCGAGGGTGACGCGCTCAATCTGTTGGGCTTTAGACCCACACTTGGGGTGCAGTTTTTCGCCCCAATGCGCGACGAACCCCTCGCCTACGCCAGCACGGCGTATTGGCTGAAGGGCACGGTCCTCGGCGAGCCGTGCGAGGGGCCGGTCTTCTTCGATCACGTGTACTTCCAGCACGGTGCCGAGTGGAAGGAATACCGCTGGTACACCGACATTCAGGTTTCGTGGAATGTGTTCGCCAACAAGTACGACGACGGGTCCGTCGAGTTCGGGCACATCGTCCGTGGCCGGGAAGACTGGAGTGTCGGCGCGATCGTGCAGGACGACGAGCAGTTGTCGATGTGCACCGGGGTCGGCGGCGACTTCACGCTCGACGACGAGGGCTACGTCGTCTCGGCCGACTACGACTGCGGCAGGGACGGCATGTGGTCGTTCCACGGCGATGCGAACCAGAAGTTCACCGGGTTCAACAACGCGCGGTGGGGTGGCTACCGCGCCCAGGGCGGTCAAACCCGCCGCAAGGGTGACGACCGCAAGATCGTGAACGGCTGGACTTGGCTCGAGTGTTTCGCCGACCGGATCAAGTCCGAAGGAATGCTCCGGAGTCAATGATCAGAAGTAGGTGGATTTGAATGCGACGACTGGCGCATCCGATCACTGGGTGGACGTACGAATGGGCCGACGACGGCGTCGGCCCAGTTCAGGTCACCGACCGCGACGGTCTGCAGGGTCGCTTCGACCGCGACGGCAGGTGGGTAGGTGGTCTGTTGTTCGCGGCCGACCCTGAAATGTGCCGCTGGATCGCCAGCGGAGGCAGCCAACCGGGCGGTGCCGCCGGCCGCAGCCGGCGCTTCGCGGTGCCCGCTGACAGCGCCCCGGCGCCGGAGGTGTCGACATGACCACCAATCCCGCACGGCCAACATCGACGGCGCACGCGCCGGGCATGAGCTACCAGGACGTGCTCGACCGCGACCGCACCGAGCCTCCCGAGACCTACCGCTGGCAGTCACCTCTGATCGATGGGCAGTCGGATGTGCCGGTCGATCGCTATCTTTCTCGCTTCGCGCACGAGCAAGAAAAGCAGTACCTGTGGTCGCGAGTGTGGCAGGTGGCCTGCCGAGAGGAGCACCTTCGGCAGGTCGGTGACACGGTCGTCTACGACATCGCCGACAAGTCCTATCTGCTGGTACGTACGCGCGAGGGCGAGGGGGGCATCAGTGCCTATACCAACGCCTGCCTGCATCGCGGCAGGGCCCTGCGCGACGCGGCGGGTCGAGTCTCGGAGCTGCAGTGCGCCTTCCACGGATTCTGCTGGTCGCTCGACGGCAAGCTCAAGCGCATCCCGAGCGCCTGGGACTTCCCGCAGATCACCCCCGGCTCGTTCTCGCTACCCAAGGTCAGCGTCGGCCAGTGGGGTGGATTTGTGTTCATCAACCCGGACCCCGACTGTGAGCCGTTGTCCGATTACCTCGGCCTTCTCCCCGAGCTCTTCGAGAGGTGGCCCCTGGATCGCCGGTACACCAAGGCTCACGTGACCAAGGTGATCAACGCCAACTGGAAGTTGGTGCAAGAGGCGTTTATGGAGAGCTATCACGTCGTGTCCACCCATCCCCAGCTGCTTCCGGGGTTTGGCGACGCGAACAGCCAGTACGACGTCTTCGGCAACATCGCGCGTGCCATCAGCCCGCGCGGTGTGCCCAGCCCGTTGTTGGCCTGGGAGCCCACCCAGCAGCAGCAGCTTGATTCGGCCCTCGACGTCCGCGAAGACGACCCGGCCATCTTCGCGCTGGGTGACGACGGCGTCGCCCGGCACGCGCTCGCGGAGGCGGCCGCATCCGCGTTGCGGCCGGCAGTCGGCGACCTGGTAAACGAGCTGAGCGACGCGGAACTCGTCGACAGCTATTTCGTCAACATCTTCCCCAATTCCCATCCGTGGGCGGCATATAACCAGATCTACTACCGATTCCGCCCCAACGGCGATGACCACGAGAGCACCCTGATGGAGGTGCTCTTGCTGGCACCGTTCACCGGCGCGGCACCGCCCCCGGTGCAGGAGATCCGGCTCGGCGCCAAGGACCCGTGGCGCGACGCGGTGGACGCGCTGGGCTCCCTTGCCCGGGTTTTCGACCAGGACGAGTTCAACCTGGAGGCGGTGCAGCGGGGTCTGCGCAGCACACGCCGGAGGAGTGTCACCCTCTCGGCCTACCAGGAGAGCAAGATCCGGCATTTCCACCAGCTGTACGAGAAGTGGGTCCCGCAGAACACCTGACGCGGGTACCGGAATTGGGGAGAGAGATTTTGGACATAGCCGGCAAGACAATCATCGTCACGGGTGGTGGCGGCGGAATCGGCGGCGCCACAGCCGTTCTGCTGGCCGAGCGCGGCGCGGCCGTGGTGCTGGTCGACCGGGACGAGACCGCGGCCAAGGACGTGCTCGAACAACTCGCGTCGGGGTCCCATCGCCTCGTCGATGCTGACGTCTCCGATCCCGAACAGATCACCGGCATCTTCGATCTCATCAGCGCAGAAGGCCGTGACTTCGCCGGCGTGATCAATGCAGCCGGCATCGTCAGCGGAGGTTTGCCGTGGCCCGCAAGCGATCTCGGCCGGATGCGTACGGTCATCGAGGTCAATGCCGCCGGCACGATCTTGCTCAGCACGCTCGCCGCGCGGCAGAGCGGAGGTGGCGGCCGGATCGTTGTCAACGTGGCGTCTGCCGCCGCGATCAGGCCTCTTCCGCCCGACCCCGCGTACGCGGCGAGCAAGGCAGCAGTGCTGGCGTTCACCCGGTCCGCCGCCGCCGCCGCGGTGCCTGGCCTGCGGGTCAACGCTGTGCTGCCCGGCGTCGTGCGCACCCGCATGCTCGACTCCACCGGCACGGACGGCGTCGCCCCATGGCTTGCGCCGCGACTCGAGCAGCCGTTGCTCACGGCCGGACAGGTGGCCGCGGCGATCCTGGAGCTCGTGGTCGGTGATCAGAACGGCGAATCATGGTCGCTCGAGCTGGACAAGAGCAATCCGGACCGCGTCATCAGGAGCGTCCTGTGAGCACAACCGAAGAAGCGCGCACCGCCCCGGCGGCCGACGGCGCCGCGGTCCAGACGCTCGAGATGGCGATCGCTGAGGCGACCGACCCGGTCGTCCTCAGGAATCTGCGGGCGGTCGCCGAACACGTCGACGCCGAAGTCGCGGGTGACATCGACAGGCTCATGGCGACGCTGGTGAGCGAACCCGTCTATCACATCTGGGGCGCATCGAAAAGCGTTGGGCCGCAGGGCTTCGACGAGGTCCGTGCCAATTACCAGTCGCTAATCCGCAGTGGCAAGAATAGGCTCTCTTATGAGGTGACCCGGGTGGTAGCAGACGCCAGGTGTGTCGTCACCGAAGGCCACTTCAGGTTCGCCTACCCCGGAGCGGTGCTGCCCTTCACAACACTGTCCACCGGTGAGCCGATCCTCGACGACCACTGGTATCTCGTCGAGTACAAATGCGTGGTGCTCTGGCCGGTGGACGACCAGGCCCGAATCCTGGGCGAGGAGCTGTATGCCGGCGAAGCGCCCCGGCTGGTCCAGCATCTCGACGACGACGAACACCCCGAGCTCGGGCCCGTCGGACGCTGCAACGGCGTCCTGGTCCGGGGCTGGGTCTGATGAGGAGGATGTCGTGTCCGAAATGATCACCGAGGCCGCAGCCGCCGCAGCAGGTGAGCGGCCGGATGACCTTCCGGACCGCGCCGATCTGGCCAGGATGTATGAGCTGATGCTGACCACCACGCTGGCCGACAACAAGGCGCGCGAGGAGGCGAAAGCCGGGCGGCTGCAGGCAGCGTTCTACCCCGTGCGGGGGCTGGAGGGGGTGTGCGCCGCGATGAGCGCAGCGCTCCGCAAGGACGACCAGCTGGTGTCCACCTACCGCAATCTCGGAGACGCCCTGGCGAAGGGGGTGTCGCTGCGCTCGATCATCGCCGAGCTTTACGGCCGGGTTGGCGGGGCCTCGAAGGGCAAGGGCGGCGGGATGCACCTGCACGACACGTCGGTCGGATTCATGACCACGACCGGAATCGTTGGATCCGGCCTGCCGATCGCGGCGGGTCTTGCCCTGGGAGCCCAGCTTGACCAGGACGATCGAATCGTCGTCGTCACCTTCGGGGACGGCGCAACGTCGATCGGCGCGTTCCATGAGGCCATGAACCTTGCCGCATTGTGGCGTCTGCCCCTGGTTTTCCTGTGCCAGAACAACCGGTGGGGTGAGCACACCCCGATCGCGGAGTACGCCGGCAACACCGACCTCGCGGCGCGGGCGGCGTCCTACGGCATGACCGCGCTGAAGGTTGACGGGTTTGACCCCATCAAGACATGGAGTGTGCTGCGCGGGGCCGCCGCAGCGGTGCGACGCGGCGAAGGCCCAATGTTCATCGAGGCCATCACCTATCGGCTGACCGGCCACACCGGCACTGCAGACTTCAGCTACGTGCCCGCGGACGAACTGGCCGCAGCACTTCGGCGTGATCCGGCGCCCACCTTCCGGAAGTGGTTGTGTGAGAACGGCCTGTTCACCGAGGACGAGCTGATCGCGATCGAGCGGCAATCCGAAGACGTTGTCGCCGACGCGTTCGGCTTCGCTCAGGCCAGCCCACTTCCCGGCTCCGAAGCCCTGCACACCGACGTCTTCGCCACCGATCCCCCCGTAGAAGGTGTGTCGTGACCGTTCTGGAAAACCGCGGTCTCACCGAGCCGATGAAGTCAGCCGGTGCGATGACGTCGGCGCTGGAGTGCGCGATGACCGCCGACGACAAGGTCATCATCCTCGGCGAGGATGTCGCGGACCCGATCGGCGGCGTCTTCAAGGTCACCAAGGGCCTTTCGACGAAGTTCGGGACGCGCCGTGTCCGGGCGACGCCCATTTCCGAGCAGGCGATCATCGGCACTGCGATCGGTCTCTCGATGGTCGGCTACCGGCCGGTCGCCGAGGTCATGTTCTTCGACTTCATCACCGTCGCGATGGATCAGATCGTCAACCACGCGGCCAAGCTGCGCTACATGTCCGGCGGTGCCACACCCGCTCCGATCACGATTCGCACCACCGTTGGGGGCAGCCGGTTCGGTGCCCAGCATGCACAGTCGTTGGAGGCGTGGTTCATGCACACACCGGGCATCAAGGTGGTCATGCCGTCCGGGCCGCGAGATGCCAAAGGCCTGCTGGAGTCTTGCATCTTCGACGATGACCCGTGCCTGTACATCGAGCACATGGGACTGGCGTTCTCCACCACCGAGGACGTTCCGGTCGCCGACTTCCGCCTCCCCCTCGGCAAGGCGAACGTCATCAGAGCCGGGACCGATATGACGATCATCAGCTACGGGCCGATGGTGCGGCCGTCGTTGGAGGCGAGCACGACGCTGGCCGCAGACGGCATCGACTGCGAGGTGATCGACCTTCGGACGCTCTCGCCTCTGGACCTGGACACGATCTTCGAGTCCGTCACCAAGACGCGTCGTGCTGCGGTCGTGCACGAGGCGACCCAGTTCTGCGGACCGGGCGCCGAAATCAGCAGCCAGATCCATGAGCAACTGTTCGGCGAATTACTGGCACCCGTCGTGCGTCTCGGCGCCGCGTACACACCGGTGCCGTTCTCGACCGCGCTGTCGGGCTACCCCACCCACGACACGATTGTCGCAGCGGTCCAGTCAGCCGTCAGGGCCTAGCTTTGGCGTGCCCCCATGACGACATGAACTTCATCCTCGAGCCCGCCGTGCCAGCGGGCAGGCGGGTCTTGATGGCACACCGCATGATTCGGCTCGATGACGGCCACAACGTCGGTATCAGTCTGGCCGGCGGGGGGAACGTTCACTCAGGACGAGCTCAACGCCATCGCCGCCAAACTCAACCACCGCCCACGTCGAGTACTTGGCTGGGCCACCCCGGCCGAGGCGTTCGGCGCTGCCGAGCCCAAACCGATGCTGCGTGCGCCTGCCTAGCCGGTGCGGTTTCTCGGCTGCGATCATGACTGCATGGCCGCCGGCGGACTTCCCGAGCTCGACGTCGCCCGCGTGCAACGCTGGTGCGCCGGCCAGGTTCCCGAGCAAGTTCGCGACGAAGTTCGCGTCGAATGCGACGTCGCTCCAAGACATCTGACCATTTGTGAATGCCGACCGCCCTGGCGCGAAGACTTTGGTCCCGACTGGACCCGATTCCCGATCGCCCGGCTGCACTACACCAAGGCCACCGGACTATGGACGCTGTACTGGCGCGACCGGAACGAGAAATACCACCGCTACGCCCCTCTGGACCCCAGCCCACAAGTCCAGGACTTGCTTGACTACCTCGACGACCGAGCTGACCCCATCTTCTGGGGCTAAACGACCAGCTAACCTGATCCAACCGATGCGCTGACCGGCTGAGCGCAAGACCACATTCGAGACGTCCCAGACCGACACCCACAGCATAGGATCTGCCAAGTCGTTGCGTCTCAAAAATTCGTCTCAGAAGAAGCCGTCGCAATATTGCGACACAGCGCTCATGCGACATCCGTTTCGGAATGAGTGCACCGAAGCGAACTTTGGAGCCCGCATCCGATACTCCGACAACGTGTCCGGTCCGCTTCCCACTTCAACCGTCGTGTTGCCTAACTAGGGACGCAACGGACCGGCACCTTCCGGTATCGCGGTCGTCGTCGCGAGAGAAATTCCTGAACAACTGTGCAGTTCTAGGATCCGCCACGAAGATGAGACAAACGCGTCCGCCATTTCGATGAGAATTCTGAAAACGCCCTGGTAGATACATCGCCATCCGCCACGCGGATTGGGAACCTACGACACGTTCCGGATTTGGCCATATTCGGAGAACGCCGAATGTGGGGGTCTTTCGCTCAGAGGTCGGCTGGGAAGGGGTCGTTCTGGCCGCTGGAGTACGGGTCCACGTCGGCCTTCCTGCGTTGCGTCACCAGCTCCTTGAGCACACCCAGTCGGCCACCTTTGTCCTCGAGGCGGAAGTGTTTGAGCATGATGCGCGCCGCGTTCTGGCCGGGCATACCGCTGATGCCGGCCACCGGGTGGGTGCCCGACCCCGTCAGGTAGAGGCCCTCGACCGGGGTCTTGTACCCCGCGAAGCCGGC
>Ga0210396_10002391_pt1 | contig 19195 bp, 18 predicted proteins | sample IncBWH17OmetaG_FD_155466 | JGI IMG/M metagenome (GOLD analysis project Ga0210396, IMG submission 155466) | Forest soil microbial communities from Barre Woods Harvard Forest LTER site, Petersham, Massachusetts, United States - Inc-BW-H-17-O ... | reverse complement strand
CAGCAACCAGCCGAGGCGTATGCCGGGGGCAAGGCGCTTGCTGGCCGAGCCGATATAGGCGATTCGCTCGGGGGCCAGCCCTTGCAATGCGCCGACCGCAACGCGGTCATAGCGGTACTCCGAGTCGTAGTCGTCCTCGACGACCAAGCGCTCCTCGCCGGCCCACTCGATCAGCGCAGCACGTCGCTCGGGCGCGAGCACCACGCCGGTGGGGAACTGATGAGCGGGTGTCACGAGCACCGCCGAGGCGTCCGTCTCGGCGAGCACGTCGACGCGCAGGCCCGCTGAGTCGACGGGAATCGGCACGACCTGCATGCCGGCCTGTTCGACGATCAAGCGGTGGACGTGCCAGCCGGGATCCTCGAGCGCGACCTGCTCCACGCCGCGGGCGCGCAGAGCGCGACAGAGCAATGAGAAGCCCTGCGTGAAACCGGTGCACACGATGATGCTCTCCGGGTCTGCGTCGGCGCCACGCACCCGGCCAAGGTGGTCGGCCAGGGCTTCGCGCAGGGCCGGGACGCCCCGGGGGTCGCCATAGCCCAGCGAGTCGATGGGCGAGTGGCGCAGCGCGGCTCGCACCGACCGCAGCCATGCCTCGCGCGGGAAGCCGGCGAGGTCCGGCAGGCCGGGATGGAAGTGGTAGGAGAAGCTCTCGAACAGCGAGTGAGCGGGTGGCCTGGAGGCGGCGGCCCGCACGGTCCCCGCCACCTTCACAGGCGCGCCTTGACTTGTTGTCAGGTAGCCCTCCGCCGCCAGCTGGCCATAGGCCTCGGTGACGACTCCACGGGAGATGCCAAGTTCCTCGGCCAGGCCGCGGGTCGAGGGCAGACGTGTCTCGGGTGGCAGGCGCCCGGTGCGGATCTGCTCGCGTAGGGAGCTCTCGATCTGCTCGTGGAGGGGTGCGCCTTGCGCTCGGTCGAGCTGGACGAGTAGCTCCGGTCCTCCAACTGGCCCTTTCTCGTTGCTCATCACTGGAACTGTAATCGAGGCCAGTAGCGGCGTAACTTGGCTTAGGACACCAAGCATCCACACGGTCGGTTCAAGAGACCGCCGTAACCTCTGGATCAGGAGGCATGACCATGAGCTCGACGCAACGTAATGGCAGGGCAGGGGAGATAACGATCGTCGGGGCCGGCATCGCCGGACTGGTTGCGGCGATTGCATGCGCCGAGGAGGGAGCGAACGTACGCCTGATCGAGGCTCACGAGAGCCTGGGAGGACGGGGGCGCAGCACCGACGGTCCATACAAGGCCAACCTGGGCCCGCACGCGATGTACAAGGACGGCGCCTTCTGGCGTTGGATGCGTGAGCGCGACGTGCTGCCCGCCCACGCCAGCCCGCGACTGACGGGTGTGCGACTGCGCGTTGGCGGCACGCTTCGCCGTACGCCGCCACTCGGGTCCTTGCCCGCGATGTTGCGCCTGCGTGGCCGCGAAGCCCCAGTGGCCACCGACTTTCGCACGTGGGCTGCCGGCCACGTCGAGGATGAGGCGGCCGCGATGCTCTCCTCGGCGGCGGGAGTGTTCACCTTTCACCACGATCCTGGCGAGCTCTCGGCGGCGTTCGTGTGGCCGCGCATGGTGCGTCTGCTGCTCACCGCGCCGTCCATCGTGCGTTATCCGGTCGGCGGTTGGAGCACGCTGGTGTCCGTCCTTGAGAAGCGCGTGCGGGAGTTGGGAGTCACGGTCGAGGCCGGTGCCCGCGTGGAGACGCTTCCGGCGGCGCCCGTGATCGTGGCTACCGAACTCGACCAGGCTCGTGAGCTGCTTGGTGACGACAGCCTGCGCTGGGACAGCGGACGCACGGTCTGCTTGGACCTCGGCGTGCGCTACAGGCGCGGGGATCCCACGATCGTGTCCGACCTCGACGAGTCAGGCTGGGTGGGTCGCTATTCCGGCGCCAATCCGTCGATCGCTCCCGACGGCGAGGAGTTGATTCAAGCGCAGATGCCGATCCGACCCGGCGAGAGCACCGATCAGGCCGCCCTGCGTCTGGAGCGACTGCTCGACCTGTCGGTCGAGGACTGGCGCGCGCGAGAGACGTGGCGCCGCAGGCAGGTCATGGACGGACGCTCGGGTGCGCTGGACATGCCGGGCTCGAGCTGGCGCGAGCGACCTGCGGTGGATCGCGGCGATGGTGTGTTCCTAGCGGGCGACATGGTTGCAGCCGAGGGACTCCTCGCTGAGGTGTCCTGGGCAAGCGCCATGGAGGCGTCTCGCCTGGCGTTGCAGGCGCTCAGCGCCACGCGCCCGCGGCTACGCGAGGTCGCCTGAGGGCAAGTGGCCCCGGTGGGTCAGACGGCGGCGGGGGACGGCACGCGTGCCCGCGCCGGACGGTTCTTTGAAGGCCCATCGCCTACAAAGGACGGCGGTGCGATCGCCAGATAGTGGTTGAACGCCCAGGCGCACGCACGGGGGCGGGCAAACCCGCGCGCCATCATCGTGAGGGCGCGGCTTGGGGTGAGCCGCCCGACAGCGTGCTGGGTGTTCAGCAGCCAGCGGTACTTGCGCTCGTGCAGGTCGGAGAAGGCTCCGTAGCGCGCGAGGGCGTCCTCACGTGTCGCGCGACCGTCGAGCACCGGTCGCAACTCGCGGGCGCATGCCAGCCCGAAGTAGAACGCGGTGCGGATTCCCTCGGCGGTCAGCGGCAGGCAGTGCCCGGCCGAGTCTCCCACGAAGAACACACCGTCCTCCACGGCTGCTCGTAGCTGATGGGGGATCCAGTTGCCCTGATAGCCCTCTGCGGGCAGATTCAGATCGCCCGCGAGTCGCACGGTGGGCTCCTTCACGTGGTGGGAGGGCCAGAAGGAGCCGACTCCTACGCGCAGCTCGTCTGTGGCGGGGAAGCTCCAGGCATAGCCTGCCCGGACGTAGCGCTTGTCAATCCACAGCTCGAGATCCTCGCCGGCGCCTGGAGGATGGACCTCGAGTCCCCGCGACAGACGGGCCTCCGGAGGCTGGATCGCCTTGTTGTTGGAGAGCACGCGTCGCCAGCCGAGCGCGTCGATGATCAGCGGTGCGCTGAGGTCGCCCCGATCGGTGTGAACGGTGTGGCCGTCGCGCCCGGTCACGGTTGCCGTCTCGAACTCGGTGAGCTCGAGATCGGCCTGATCCCACAGCAGTGCGCACAGCTCGCGATAGTCGAAGGTCGAGAAGGTCCACGGCAGTTGCCAGCGGGCGGTGGTCCAGGGCGTGTGCAGGACGAGCTCGCCGAAGGTCTGGCACAGCGCGCCCCGCAAATCGAGAGCATCGAGCCAGCTCGTCGGGATCCCGCATGCGGAGGTCTGGCGCTCGCCGATCTCATAGCGGTCGATCACGAGCACGCGTGCACCGCTGCCCGACAGCTCGCGGGCGACGGCGAGGCCGGCAAAGGAGGCGCCGCACACGAGCACGTCGCAATCGCGCTGCAACGGAGTGCGTTGTGCCCCGCGCTTGGTCGCTCTTACTGGCATGGGGAGCCCATCACTCCGGCAATGATACGGCTGCGCTAGGCTTCGACCGGTGCAAACCCTTATAGAGAATCCCCAGGCCCTGGTGGTCGAGGGGTCAAACGGACTGCTGCTTGAAATCGACGGGCAGATAGTCCCCAACTACGACGCCACGATGCAGCCCTTCGAGGAGGGCGAGGTCGTGACGGGCAATGTCGTTCGGATCGACAAGGACGAGGTTCTCGTCGACATCGGCTACAAGTCCGAGGGGGTCATCCCCGCGAACGAGCTGTCGATCCGCAAGTCTGTGGACCCCCGTGAGGAGGTGTCGCTCGGCGAGGAGGTCGACGCGATGGTCCTCACCAAGGAGGACCAGGACGGGCGTCTGATCATGTCCAAGAAGCGCGCGCGCTTCGAGAAGGCATGGCGCCGCATTGAGGCAGCCGCCGAGTCGGGCGAGCCGGTGATGGGCTCGGTCATCGAGGTTGTGAAGGGCGGTCTGATCATCGATCTCGGGGTGCGCGGCTTCCTGCCCGCCTCGCTTGTCGACATCCGCCGTGTGCCGAACCTGGACGAGTACCTGGGCACGCAGATCGAGACGAAGGTGATCGAGCTCAACCGCTCGCGCAACAACGTCGTGCTCTCGCGTCGCGCGGTGCTCGAGGAGGAGCGCAAGGAGGTCCGCCAGCAGATTCTCGACCGCCTTCAGCCCGGGCTCGTGGTGGAGGGTCAGATCTCCAACATCGTGGATTTCGGCGCCTTCGTGGACCTCGACGGGATCGACGGCCTGATCCACATCTCCGAGCTGTCCTGGTCGCATGTCAACCACCCCAGCGAGATCCTGGGCATCGGCGACACCGTGCAGGTGAAGGTGCTCGACATCGACCGCGACCGTCAGCGCATCTCGCTCGGCCTCAAGCAGACCCAGGAAGATCCTTGGCAGCGGATCGTGGACACCTACAACGTCAACGACGAGTTGGCGGGCAAGGTCACGAAGGTCGTCACCTTTGGTGCGTTCGTAGAGGTTCTGGATGGTGTCGAGGGGCTTGTGCACATCTCAGAGCTCGCCGGTCACCATGTGGAGAGCCCGCGCGAGATAGTCCATCCCGGCGATGAGATCCGCGTGAAGATCCTCGAGATCGACTCCGAGCGCCGGCGGCTGTCGCTGTCGGCCAAGCGTGTCGAGGACCAGATCCTGCCGCTGCCTCGCCAGGATTCCCCGGCCGCCGCCGAGCCGGCTGAGCAGGCCGTCCCGGCCGAGCAAACGGCAGGCGAGGAGCAGGTTCTCGATGCCTCTGCGGAGGTCACCACCGAGGCGCCCGCGGCTGAGGTCGACGAACAGCAGCCGGTGGCGGTTGAGCAGCTTGCCTCCGAGGAGCCGGTGGCACAGCAGGAGTCCTCCTCCGAGGAGGTGCCTGTCGAGCAGCCACTTGCAGAGATCGCAGTCGATCAGCCCCCGGTGGAGCAGGTGAGTGCCGGAGAGGCTGCTGCCGAGGAGTCTCCGTCTGAGGAGCCTCCTCCCGAGGAGTCTTCCGCTGAGACACCTGCGGCTGAGACACCTGCCGCTGAGGCCGCAGCCGACGAGGCGTCGGTCGCCGTGGAGCCTGGGCAGGAGGCGGAGCAGTCCGCCGCCGAGCCGCCGGCTGCCGAGCAAGCCCAAGACTGACGGGCGCGGACCGGTGCAGCCGGTGGTGCCGTTCGTCGGATTGACAGGTGGGATGGGAGCGGGGAAGTCGACCGCTCTCGAGGCTCTGGAGGGACTTGGCGCACAGGTGCTCTCCACCGACGCGGTCGTCCATGAGCTCTACCGGGACAGGCAGGTGAGGGACGCCGTTCTCGAGCGCTGGGGACCGGAGGTCGCACCTGACGGGGTGGTCGACAGGGCGGAGGTGGCCAGCAGGGCGTTCGCGGGCGGTGACGAGGACCGCCGTTGGCTGGAGGGGCTGTTGTGGCCACTGGTGGGTACGCGCATAGCTGGTTGGCTCGAGCACGTGCGTGCGCTGCGCCCGCCGCCGAGGGCGGCCGTGGTGGAGGTGCCGTTGCTGTTCGAGGCGGGTATGGAGGGGGGCTTCGACGCGACGATCGCGGTGATCGCGGGGGAGCAGACACGCTCCGAGCGCGCCGCCGGGCGCGGTCATGCGCTGCTCGAGGAGCGTGTGGCGCGCCAGCTCTCCCAGGAGGAGAAGGCCGGACGTGCGACGTTCGTGGTGCACAACGACGGGACCTTGGGAGACTTGCGCCGCGAGTTGACCGCCGTTCTTGGCAAGCTGTCGGGATGAGTGTGCAACGGTCTTCTGCAGCCGCTCGCGGTCGCAGCGGGCGCACCGCCTACAGGTCGAGTCGACGCCCGCGCAGCGTACGGGGTCCGTTCGCGAGCGCCATGCGGCGCCTGCTTGGTGGGATCATCGCGCTCGTCCTCTTTGCAGCGCTGCTGGTGGCGGTCGTCTCTCGCATCCAGCTGGCGCCCGGCAATGGTGGACTGCCGCTGAGCGATGCGGCCGTGATCCGTGAACAGGCGGCAGAGAAGCACCTGGACCCCGCGCTGATCGCCGGCGTGATCTATGCCGAGACGAAGTTCGATCCACGCACCTCCTCGGCTGGCGCGCTTGGGCTGATGCAGATCCTGCCGGCCACGGCGGACTTCATAGCGAACCGCTCCGGGGGAGTGCGCTTCACGACGAGCGACCTGGCCACGCCAAGGATCAACGTGGCTTACGGAAGCTGGTACCTGCGCTATCTGCTCGCCCATTACGAAGGCAACGAGATGCTTGCCGTCGCGGCCTACAACGGGGGGCTGGCCAATGTCGATGAATGGGTGGCGAAGGCACGCAGCGAAGGCGGCACGCTGAGTATCGCCGAGATCCCGTTCCCCGAGACCCAGGCGTATGTGCGTCGGGTGATGCGAGCCCAGGCCGAATATCGCGCCATGTACCCGCACCAGCTCGGGCTAACGTAGGGGGGCAATGCCACCGTTCAAGCTCGACCCCGTGTTCACCCCGACGGCCGATCAGCCGCAGGCGATCACGGCGCTCGCGGAGGGCGTGGAGGCCGGTGAGCGCTTCCAGACGTTGCTGGGGGCGACGGGCACCGGTAAGACGATGACGATGGCGGGGGTGATCCAGGAGGTGCAGAAGCCGGCGCTCGTGATTGCCCACAACAAGACGCTTGCGGCACAGCTGTGCAACGAGTTCCGCACGTTCTTCCCGGAGAACGCGGTGGAGTACTTCGTGTCCTACTACGACTACTACCAGCCCGAGGCGTACGTGCCCAGCAGGGACTTGTACATCGAGAAGGACTCGGCGATCAACCAGGAGGTGGACCGCTTGCGCCACGCGGCCACCGCCGCGGTGTTCGCCCGTCGCGACGTGATCGTGGTGGCGTCGGTGTCGTGCATCTATGGCTTGGGCTCGCCGGAGACGTACGAGATGAACATGCAGATATTGCGTCGTGGCGAGGAGATCGATCGCGAGAAGCTGCTGCGAAAGCTGGTGTCGATTCAGTACACCCGCAATGACACCGTTCTGGCGCGTGGCACGTTCAGAGTGAAGGGGGAGACGCTGGAGGTGTTCCCCGCCTACGCTGAGACGGCGTTCAGGGCGACGCTGTTCGGCGACGAGGTGGAGCGCCTGCAGCACTTCGACCCGCTCACTGGGGAGCTGATCGCCGATGACCTCGAGCACGTGGCGATCTGGCCCGCCACCCACTACAACGTCAAGGAGGGCTCGATCGATGCCGCGGTCGCTGAGATCGGCAGGGAGCTGAACGAGCGCTGTGAGCAGCTCGAGGCGGACGGAAAGCAGCTCGAGTCCCACAGGCTGCGCCAGCGCACGCAGTACGACATGGAGATGTTGCGCGAGATGGGCTTCTGCTCGGGGATTGAGAACTACTCACGGATACTCGACGGACGCAAGCCCGGTGAGCGGCCTTACTGCCTGATCGACTATTTCCCGAAGGACTTCGTGTGCTTCATCGACGAGTCCCACCAGACGGTGCCCCAGATCGGCGGCATGTTCGAGGGCGATCGCTCGCGCAAGCGCACGCTTGTGGACTACGGCTTCAGGCTGCCGAGCGCGATGGACAACCGGCCGCAGACCTTCGAGGAGTATCTGTCGATCACGCCGCAGCTCGTGTTCGTGTCGGCGACGCCAGGCGAGTACGAGCGCACTCGCTCAGGACGGATCGTCGAGCAGATCGTCAGGCCGACCGGGATCGTCGATCCCGAGATAGACGTGCGCGAGACGCACAACCAGATCGACGATCTGATGAACGAAATCCGCAAGCGGGTGGACCTTGACGAGCGGGTGTTGGTCACGACGCTCACGAAGAAGATGAGCGAGGACCTGTCGCAGTACCTGATCGAGATGGGCTTCAAGGTGCGATATCTGCACTCAGAGATCGACACGCTCGAGCGCATCCAGATCATCAGGGACCTGCGCCTCGGCGAGTACGACGTGCTCGTGGGAGTGAACCTGCTGCGCGAGGGACTCGATCTTCCAGAGGTGTCGCTGGTGGCGATCCTCGACGCGGACAAGGAGGGTTTCCTGCGCGGTGAGACCTCGCTGATCCAGACGATCGGCAGGGCGGCCCGCAATGTGAAGGGCACGGTGCTGATGTACGCCGACAAAGAGACCAAGGCGATGCGAGCGGCGATCGAGGAGACCTCTCGCCGGCGGGAGATCCAGCTCGCCTACAACGAGGAGCACGGGATCACAGCGGCGACGATTGTGAAGGGGATATCCGACATCGCCGAGTTCCTGCAGGCCGAGTCGAAGGTCCCGAAAGGCAGACGGCGCAAGAACGCGACGCGGGAGAAGGCGAAAGAGATGCCTCAACACGAGCTGGAGCGGATGGTGGTGGAGCTCGAGGAGGAGATGATCGCCGCTGCGGACGATCTCCGTTTCGAGTACGCCGCTCAGCTACGGGACGAGATCAGGGAGCTGCGGCGAGAGCTGAGGGACGTCCAGGCAAGCGAGGCCCCGGCGGGCGATGTCGCATAGGATGAGCGCTGTGGAACTGGACCGTCAGGGGATCGAGAGACGCGACTTTCCGATCGTGCGTCGCGGATATGACCCGGCGAGCGTGGACACCCACCTGCGCGGGTTGGCGGCCGACGTCGAGCAGCTGCAGCGCGAGGCGAGCAACTCTGGTCGTGAATCGCTTGCCTCGACGGCCGGCACCCAGGTGCAGGGGATTCTCGAGGCGGCTCAGGCAACGGCCGAGACGATCGAGCGAGAGGCGGCCCAGGACGCACAGCGCGTGAGGGACGCGGCCAACGCGGACGCAAAGCGCACGCGCGAGGAAGCGGTGGCGCGCGCCCAGGAGCACGTGGCAGCGGTGTCGAGGGCGACCGAGGCGCTGCTGGCTCGAGTCGGCTCGATGGATGCCGAGACGCGCACGCTGGCTGACAGCCTGCGTACCGGCACGAGCCGTCTCGCAGGTGACCTGGCGGCGGTTGAGGCGGAGATGGGCGCCCTGTACGACGCTGCGGCAGGGCGGACAGGCGAGCGAGCGGAGGGCGATCCCACATCGATCCACAATGGTGCCGCGCACGCCTCGGCTACAGCGCCGCCTGCCGTCGAGATGCCTGTCGAGGCCTATCCAGAGCCCGGCGCCGTGGTTTACGGTGAGTCCCAGCTGCAGGCACAGCCAAGCGAGACGGCGTTCGAAGAGGAGCCGCTGTTCATGGAGGACCTCGGCGGCGAGCCGGCGCCGCCGGCTTCGGGGGACCTCGACGGAGCACGTCTGGTGGCGCTCAACATGGCGCTCAACGGCGACTCGCGCGATGACACCGAGCGCTATCTCGCGGAGAACTTCGACGTCCCCGACCGTGAGAGCTTGCTCGACGAGGTCTACGCGGCTATCGAAGGGTAGATGGCAAAGGAAGGGTAGATGGCAAAGCAGGCCGGCATGAGAGTGTGCTCACGTTGTCATTGTGCACACGGAGAACTGGCTCGTGAGAGTGTGCTCACGCTTCATCGTGCACACGGAGAACTGGCTCGACTGGTTCGGCTTTGAATCAGTAGTTGCCAGAGATGCGATCCCAGGCGCGACGCAGCTTGTCTGAGAGGCCGGAAGCGGAAGCCGCGGGATCGTCGTGCATGACCGCGGGGTTGGCGCTTGGAGTCGGCAGATCGCTGCAAGCGGAGGCGTCGAGCTTGAGCGTGACCTCCCGCTCATGGATGGCGTCGATGTCGTTGGCGTCGGCGAAGCGGTGTCCGTCCGGGCCATTGTGCACTGCGATCACTATCCCGTCAAAGACGTCCTCCTCGGGCACGCTGAGCACGTGGGCGACCTCACCGAGGACCTCCCCGTCGCTGCTGCACACGCGCGTACCGGCCTCGAGCACCTGATAGGAGATCGGGATCCCTGGGTTGTCCATGGTGCCCAGCATACAGTTCCTCGATATCGCGACCTGTCGGAGCCCGCGCAGAATATACGAACATCTGTTCGCTCTTCTACAATGGCTGCGCACATGGCCTCAAGCAACAAGATCGTCGTCTCCGGGGCGCGCGAGCACAACCTGAAGGACATCTCACTGGAGCTGCCCCGCGACGCGCTCGTGGTGATCACGGGTCTGTCCGGATCGGGCAAGTCGAGCCTTGCGTTCGACACGATCTACGCCGAGGGGCAGCGTCGCTATGTGGAGTCACTGTCCGCTTATGCGAGGCAGTTCCTGGGCCAGATGGACAAGCCCGACGTGGACTCGATCGAGGGCCTCTCGCCGGCGATCTCGATCGACCAGAAGACCACCTCGCGCAACCCACGCTCGACCGTCGGCACGGTGACCGAGATCTACGATTACCTGCGCCTGCTATGGGCACGGGTCGGCAAGCCCCACTGTCCGATCTGTGGCCGGCCGATCGCCGGCCAGTCGGCCGAGCAGATCATCGATCAGACGATGGAGCTGGCGGAGGGCACGCGCTTCATGGTGCTGGCGCCGGTGGTGCGGGGGCGCAAGGGCGAGTACGGCAAGCTGTTGGAGGAGTTGCGCGCGGACGGCTTCGCGCGCGTGAAGATCGACGGGCGCATCAGGATGCTCGAGGAATCGATCGTGCTCGACAAGCGCTACAAGCATGACGTCTCAGTCGTGGTGGATCGCCTGGTGATGCGCCACGACATCCGCAAGCGGCTGGCCGACTCGATCGAGACGGCGGTGGGCCTGGCCGACGGTCTCGTCGAGATCGAGATAGTTGGGAAGGATGCCTCCAACAATGATGGGGATGGGGGTGGCGTTCTGGATGACTCGTCCACTCGTTCGCATTCGTCGGGTGCCCTGGGGGTGAGAGCGCCCTCCTCGCAGATCGTTCCGGGCGAGAAGCCATCACCGGGCACTGTCTTCACGTTCTCCGAGAAGTTCGCGTGCCCGGAGCACGGGCCATCGCTGGTGGAGCTGGAGCCACGGATCTTCTCCTTCAACTCTCCTCACGGTGCGTGCGAGCGCTGTACCGGTCTTGGATCGCAGATGGTGATCGACCCTGATCTGGTGGTGCCCGATCCGGGTCTGTCGGTCGGTGAGGGTGCGATCGCGCCGTGGAGCAGCAGCGCGTCGAACTACTACGAGCAGGTGACCGAGGCGATTGCCAAGCGCTACAAGGTCGACCTGGGCGCGCCGTGGGAGGAGCTGCCGCAGGAGCACCGCGACCTGTTCCTGACGGGCACGAACGGCGAGCCGTTGCAGATCACCTACCGCAACCGCTTCGGGCGCAGCCGCTCGTACGGGACGCGCTTCGAGGGAGTGCTGGCGAACCTGCAGCGCCGCCACAAGGAGACCGACTCGGAGTGGACGCGGGAGAAGATCGAGGAGTTCATGTCGTTGCGGGCGTGCCCCGAGTGCGGTGGCGCTCGATTGCGCCCGGAGTCGAGGGCCGTGCTGGTGGCAGGTACGCGCATCGAGGATTTCTGCGCGCTGTCGGCGCGCAGGGCGCTGGAGTGGCTGGAGGAGGTTGAGCTCTCAGAGACCGACCGTCATGTGGCCAGGCTGATCCTGCGCGAGATCTCCGAGCGCCTGCGGTTCTTGGAGAACGTTGGCATCGGCTACCTGTCGATGGACCGTGCAGCGTCGACGCTGTCGGGCGGTGAGGCGCAACGAATCCGGCTCGCGACCCAGATCGGCTCGTCGCTCGTGGGCGTTCTGTACATCCTCGACGAGCCCTCGATCGGACTGCACCAGCGAGACAACGAGAAGCTGATCGCGACGCTCGAGCGGCTGCGCGATCTCGGCAACACGGTGATCGTGGTGGAGCACGACGAGCAGACGATGCGCTTTGCCGACCATCTCGTCGATCTCGGTCCGGGCGCGGGCGAGCACGGCGGTTGGATCGTGGCTCAGGGAACGGCGGCACAGGTGCAACGGGTGAAGCGGTCGCTGACAGGGCAGTTCCTGGCGGGCACGAGGGTGATCGAGGTTCCGCAGGTGCGTCGCACCCCGGTCGGATACGTGGAGATCCTCGGAGCCAGCCAGCACAATCTGCGCGACATCGACGTGCACATTCCGCGCGGAACGCTCACATGTGTGACCGGCGTGTCGGGGTCGGGCAAGTCGACGCTTGTCAACGAAGTGCTCTACAAGGCGGTTGCCAACCGCCTGCACCGGGCCCGCCAGCGCCCGGGTGCGCACCGTGCGATCAACGGTCTCGATCAGCTCGACAAGATCATTGCTGTCGACCAGTCGCCGATCGGGCGTACCCCGCGTTCGAACCCGGCCACATACACGGGGCTGTTCGACGTGATCAGGGACCTGTTCTCAAAGACCCAGGAGGCGCGTGCGCGGGGGTACAAGCCCGGACGCTTCTCCTTCAACGTGAAGGGCGGTCGCTGTGAGGTGTGTCGCGGGGACGGCCAGATCAAGATCGAGATGCACTTCCTGCCTGACGTTTACGTGCCATGCGAGCAGTGTGATGGGCGGCGCTACAACCGCGAGACGCTGGAGGTTAAGTTCAAGGGCAAGAGCATCGCCGAGGTGCTGGCAATGCCCGTCGAGGAAGCGCTGAAGTTCTTCGAGCACATCCCGAAGATCCGCCGGCGCCTGGAGACGCTGGACGCCGTTGGGCTTGGCTACATTCGCCTCGGGCAGCCTGCGACCACGCTCTCGGGTGGGGAGGCGCAGCGGGTAAAGCTCGCTACAGAGCTCTCGAAGGTGGCGACCGGTCGCACGCTGTACATCCTCGACGAGCCCACGACGGGCCTGCACTTCGCCGACGTGCAGCGTCTGCTGGAGGTGCTGCAGCGACTCGTGGACGCCGGCAACAGCGTCGTGGTGATCGAGCACAACCTCGACGTGATCAAGTGCGCGGATCGACTGATCGACATGGGCCCTGAGGGCGGGGAGGAGGGGGGAATGGTGATCGCGGCCGGCACTCCCGAGGAGGTGGCGGGTGAGCCGGCCTCGCACACCGGGGACTTCCTCAAGCAGCTGCTGGTTCCCAAGCGTAAGGCGAGCGGTCGCGCTCGCAACGCAAGCGCGAATGGCGCGAAGTCTCGGGGCGGGCGCGTCAAGAAGGCGGCCGTGAGTGGCGCCGCCGCGGCAAACGGATCCTCCAAGCGAAGGGCGAAGTCGGCGGGACGAGCGTGAGCGACCTGGCTCGCCAGGCCAGGCTGTGGGGGATGAAGTGGCGCTGGTATGAGCGCAACTCGGCGCCCTGGAGGCGGGCGATGATCCACTGGGAGATGATGCGCCGTGAAGCGTTCCTGCGCTGGCCCGTGCACGGCAATGTGCTCGAGGCGCTACGCGAGGGACGCCTGGAGGTCGGCCCGAATTCCCTATTTGAGCCGGGTGTGTGGATCACGGCGCCCGGATCGGCGCGAGTGAGGATCGGGCAGGGCACGTTCCTGAACATGGGTGTGATGGTGGCCGCCGAGCAGCTTGTGGAGATCGGCGAGCACTGCATGATTGCCAACGGTTGCTTCGTGACCGACTCCAGTCACCGCTATGACGATCCGCAGCTGCCGATCACCTGGCAGGGATTCCAGAGCAAGGGACCCACCAGGATCAGAGACAACTGCTGGTTGGGGGCCAACGTGGTGGTTACGAGCGGCGTTGAGATCGGCGAACGTTGCGTGATCGGCGCCAACAGCGTCGTCACCAGCGACATCGAGCCGTTCTCGGTCGCGGCAGGAGCCCCGGCACGGGTGCTGCGCAGGGTCGAATACGACCAGCCCGCCGCTGCCTCCCGAGCGGACGCGACGGGTCCGCCGCCCACCTGACAGCAGTCCCGTCTCGTATGACTCCTTCGCGTGGCCCGACTCGGCGGGCTCAGCCGAGCAGCGTGTGCAGCTCAGCCAGCTCGCCGGCGTCGATCGAGTAGCCGTGCTCGGGGCCAGGGTAGCGTCTGCTGCGAACGTCCTCGGCATAGGCGGCCACGCCGGCGTTCATCTCGCGCTGGACGTTCGCGTAGCGCTTAACGAAACGCGGGCCCAGCCCGTCGCGGATACCGAGCAGATCGTGGAACACGAGCACCTGGCCGTCGGTGTCTGGACCGGCGCCGATCCCGATGACGGGCACCTCGATGTGGGGCATCAGCTCCTTGGTGACTGCGCTCGGGATCGCCTCGAAGACGATCGCGAAACAGCCGCTGCCCTGGAGGGCCATCGCGTCGGAAGCGATCCGGGCCGCGGCCTTCGCGTTGCGCCCCTGGGCCTTCCATCCTCCAAGCGCCGTGGAGCTCTGGGGGGTCAGGCCGACGTGCCCCATCACGGGGATCCCGGCGCCGATGATGGCGCGCGCGCGACTGGCGGGCCCGGGTCCGCCGCCCTCCAGCTTGACTGCGTCGCAGCCGGCCTCCTTGACCATTCGGATCGCGCTTGCGATCGCCTGCTCGTCGCTGATCTCATACGAGCCGAATGGCAGATCGCCGATCATCAGAGGGGTCTTCAAGCCACGCCGGGCAGCTCGTGCCAGCACGAGCATGTCGTCGAGGTCGACGGGTGTTGTCGAGCTGTAGCCGAGGATCGTGGTGGCGGCCGAGTCGCCGACGAGCACCAGGTCAACGCCCGCCGCCTCGGCGGCGCGGGCGCTTGGATAGTCATAGGCGGTGACCATCACGATCGGCTCGCCGAGACGCTTCTTCTCCGCGAGCAGCGGCAGGGTCATCGGCAGTCGCCCGGGATCGGATGGGACATCGAGGCCGGGCTGGACGGGCATGGCGCCGGTCGTCTGCTCTGAGGTGGGGTCAGCTGGGTGACTTGACATGTTGTGATTCCTCTCTAACGAGGTTGACGCCCTTGGCGCCTAGCCGACGTATCCCGCCTCGACAGAGGCAGGCTGTGAGCTGAGCAGGGTCGCCACCGCGTCGTCAACGGTGATGATGCGATTGGTGTGAGTCTCGACGTGAACCACGCGGGGCTCGTAGTGCTCCATCTCGGCACGGTCGTACTGCCCGTAGGAGATGACGATGATGGTGTCGCCGCGGTGCACGAGCCGCGCGGCGGCGCCGTTGACCTTGATCGCACCCGAGCCGCGCTCGCCGGCGATCGTGTAGGTCTCAAAGCGGGCGCCGTTGTCGACGTCGACAACGTGGACCTGCTCGTGCTCGAGGATGTCCGCGGCCTCGAGCAGGTCGGGGTCGATCGTGATCGACCCGACGTAGTGCAGGTCGCAGTCGGTCACGGTGGCCCGGTGGATCTTCGACTTGAGCATCACGCGCTGCATATGGCTTGAGCCTTTCTCGGGTTCGATTCGCTGGGGGTTGAGGGCACGGCGGGATACAGAATCTCGTTGTCGATCAGCCGGGTGCTCCCGACACACGCCGCGATCGCCAGCAGCGCCGGCTCATCCAGGCGTGAGATGGGCTCGAGCGTATCCGGGCTGACCAGCGCCAGATACTCGGGCTCCACCTCGAATGGGGCCATTGCCTCGCGCGCGAGGCGCACCAGCGCATCGGCGGAGCGCTCCCCACTCGACACCGCTGCACGAGCGGCTGCAAGCCCGTGATGGAGAGCGATCGCGCGGGCCCGATCCTCAGGACCCAGATGAGCGTTGCGGCTCGACATCGCAAGACCGTCGGGCTCGCGCACAGTCGGGCACGTCTCGATGCGGACTGCCAGATTCAGGTCCTCGACGAGACGGCGGATCACGATCACCTGCTGGGCGTCCTTCTGGCCGAAATAGGCAACATCGGGCGCCACCATGTTCAGGAGCTTCGTCACGACCGTGGTGACCCCCCGGAAGTGGGCTGCCCCGCGCACGGCGCCCTCGAGGCGATCGGTGAGGCCCAGGACCTCCACGGAGGTCGAGAACCCGGCCGGATAGACCTCCTCGGGGGAAGGCGCGAACAGCAGGTCGGCGCCCGCCTGGGCTGCGAGGCTGCGATCGTGCTGCTCCTGGCGGGGATAGCGGTCCAGGTCGGCGGCCTCGTCGAACTGGGCGGGGTTCACGAACAGCGACACCACAACCAGGTCACATTCGGCGCGGGCTCTGGCGATCAGGGAGAGATGACCCTCGTGCAGGGCGCCCATGGTTGGGACCAGGCCGATCGTGCGGCCCGCCCGGCGAGCCGGCTCGAGCGCTGCACGCAACTCGCCCACAGTACGCAGGGCCCTCATGGGCAGATCGATGTGAAGATCGACAAGTTCATCTGGCTCGGTCCAGTTCCCTGGGGGATACCGGTCGCGACTCGCCTCAAGCATACCGCCTGAAGCGGTCTGTGACTACCATCCGACGCGGTGCCTTCAGCAGAGACCAACGAGTCGGCCGAGGGGCGGCGCGACGCCCTCAAGCAGGTGTTCACGCAGGCCCAGGGGTGTGTCCGCTGTCAGGAACTCGCCGCCACCCGCAAGAATGTCGTGTTCGGGGCCGGGAACGCCGACGCCGACTTGATGTTCATAGGGGAGGCTCCCGGGGCGAGCGAGGACGAGCAGGGGCTGCCGTTCGTGGGTCGCGCCGGCAAGCTGCTGGAGACGCTGCTTGGCGAGATCGGGATGGCACGCAAGGACGTGTTCATAGCGAACGTGCTCAAGTGCCGGCCGCCCGGCAACCGCGACCCGTTGCCTGGGGAGATCGAGAACTGCAGCGAGTACCTGTATCGCCAGGTGGAGTTGATCCAGCCGCGGGTGATCTGCTCGCTCGGCAACTTCTCGACGAAGCTGCTCCGCGACGATCCCACGGGGATCACACGGTTGCACGGCAAAGCGCAGGAGCTGACCCTGGGTAGGCGCACGGTGCGGCTCTACCCGATCTTCCATCCCGCGGCCGCGCTCTATACGCCGCGGATGCTCGAGACTCTGCGTGAGGACTTCTCGCGGCTGCCTGAGCTGCTGGCGCTGCCCGAGCCCCGGCAGACGAGCTCGGAGGCGTTGGAGCCGATCCCGGAGGCGCCCCCGGCGAGCGCAGCGCCAGAGAGCTCTGCGCAGCTCGAGCATGACCAGGCAGGCGCTGTGGACCAGCTTGGGCTCTTCTGAGACCAGGCGGGCTCAGTGCGCCAGCTCGGACTCTTTTGAGTCCCATATGCGCGTGCAGGCTCTCGCGCGCTCGCTAAAGAAGCGTGCAGGCTCCCGCCCGCTCGCTAAAGAAAGTCGAGCGATCTGTCGATATCGGATTCACCATCCTCCCAAGCACCACGGCCGGTCCGCGCTTTCTCTCTCCCGCGGGCCGGCCGTTTTTTTGCGGATGTTGCGGGGCGCCGGCTTAGGTTGGACTAGTCTTGCAACGTGACGACACGCATCGTCGAGACCTCGGATTCGCTTCAAACCGAGGCGCTGGGCGCCGAGCTTGCGGCTGCCCTGAGGTCGGGGGACGTCGTGCTCGTGCGGGGAGAGCTGGGCTCCGGGAAGACCACGCTCGTACGGGGGGCCGCGAGAGCCCTCGGGGTGGCGGGCCCGGTGACCAGCCCGACCTTCGCGATCGGCCATCGCTATGAGGGCGCTGAGGTGACGGTGTCCCACCTCGATCTCTACCGGCTTGCTGGTCTTCAGGAGGAGGAGCCGGCCCTGCTCGATGACTATTTGGGTCCCGGAAGGATCGCCTTCGTTGAGTGGCCCGAGGAGACGAGCGCTGAGCTGCGGGATGCTCGCCTGGTGGTGACGCTTGCTCACAGGGGCGGCGATGTCCGGCATATCGAGGTGCGCGAGGTCTCGAGATGATCGTGCTCGGCCTCGATACGGCGACCAGCGCAACCGCGGTTGGCTTGAGGCTTGCCGATGGCAGCTTGATCCAGGCGCGAGACGACCCGGAAGGCGAGCAGCGGCCGGGGCACGCCACCCGGCTGCTGCCGCTTGCGAACCGGCTGTTGGAGGAAGCGGGCATCGGCTGGGGCGAGGTCGAGCGGATTGCCGTGGGCGTTGGGCCCGGAACCTTCACAGGGCTGCGCATCGGGGTGGCCACCGCAAGGGGACTTGCGCAGTCGCTGGAGGCGGAGCTGGTGGGCGTATCGAGCCTGAGGGCGCTTGCACATGTGGCGTTCGCTGAAGCTGGCGTGCAGGCGGCGGTCGCCGGCTCGGCCGGCGAGAAGGCCGCACAGGGCGTCGTGGGCACAGACCTCGCCGATACGCGAAGCTCGACAGTCGGATCCACCGGGATATGGGCCGTGATCGACGCTCGGCGCGGCGAGGTCTTCGTTGCCGGATACGATCGTGAGTCAGAGCTGTTCGGTCCCCGGGCGCTTGCGCCCGCGAATCTGGCAGAGCTGCTGGCAGAGCTGCGCAAACCGGCTGAGGCTCAGGTGGAGGTGCGCGACTGGATCGCGGTAGGGGACGGAGCCTTGCGCTACCAGGACGCGCTCGAGCAGCTGGGCGTGCTGGTTCCTGCTGCGGTCTCCCCGCTTCACCGGGTAGACGCACGTGCGATCTGCGAGCTGGGTCTGCATGCGACCGTCGGAGAGGCATCGGTCGCGCCCGACTACCGGCGCCGTCCGGACGCGGAGATCGCGCTCGAGGGGGCGGTCTCCTAGGTGGGCTCCTCGATGGCTGAGATCAGGACCGACGGGTCGTTCTATCTGGACATAAGGGCTCTCTCCTATGCCGACCTGCCACGAGTCATCGCGATCGAGCGTCGTGCCTTCCCGACGCCCTGGTCGCTGGCGATGTTCGTGCTCGAGCTTTCGAAGTCCTCCGGGGTCTGCCTTGCAGCGGTCCACGACGGACGACTCGTCGGCTATCTGATCTGCTCACGCTATGACACCGTGTGGCATGTGATGAATGTGGCGGTGGACGTCGACCATCAGCACAAGGGAGTGGCCTCGGCGCTGCTGGCAGAGCTGTACGAGCGAGTGGGGGACGACGGAGCGCGCTTCACGCTCGAGGTGCGTCGCTCCAACCATGTCGCGATCCACCTCTACGAGCGCGAGGGCTTCCGTGCCGCGGGATTGCGCAGGCGCTATTACCAGGACAACGGTGAGGACGCGCTTGTGATGTGGCGGACCCCCGCCACGCTTGCGGGCTCGCTTGACGACGTGCCCAACCCTGGACCCGTATGAGGGTCCTGAAACAGGCGGTAGCCGCCGCTGGGCAGAGCGCTTTCGCGTCTGTCGCCGCCGGCCATGACGATCTGGCGCTCGACATGAGCTGTGAGGACATTCGCGTGGTGGTCTGCCAGCCATGACGATTCTGGCGCTCGAGACGAGCTGTGAGGACATTCGCGTGGTGGTCTGCCAGCCATGACGATTCTGGCGCTCGAGACGAGCTGTGAGGACATTCGCGTGGCGGTCTACCGGCCATGACGATTCTGGCGCTCGAGACGAGCTGTGACGACACCTGCGCGGCCGTCGTCGGCGGGGACGGAACCATCCGCTCGAATGTGATCTCCTCCCAGCAGGTCCATGACCGCTTCGGGGGGGT
>Ga0210396_10002390_pt1 | contig 19195 bp, 14 predicted proteins | sample IncBWH17OmetaG_FD_155466 | JGI IMG/M metagenome (GOLD analysis project Ga0210396, IMG submission 155466) | Forest soil microbial communities from Barre Woods Harvard Forest LTER site, Petersham, Massachusetts, United States - Inc-BW-H-17-O ... | reverse complement strand
CGAGACCGTTGCCGTCACCTATCAGCACAAAGGCTGGGACCTTGGTATGTTCAACAAGCGCATCGGCACGTTCTACCAGGACAACGGCAGCTATCACAACCAGGCCACCATCGACCCGTTCAACCAGACCAACGCCTACTTCAATTACACAATCCGAACCAGCGGCCGCTTCGACCAGACCAAGCTTCGTTTGAGCTTCAACAATCTTTTCGATCAAGACAATATCACTGGCAACTCTATCACCGGCACAGCCCTTACCCAGACGATCAAGGCCAACGGCACCAGCTACACTGATTCTTTAAATACCACCGGTCCTACACCGATCGCCGGTGGAGACAACATAAGCGTACTTCCGGGGCGCAGCATAATGCTTGCGGTAACTTTTGGATTGTCTCCGAAGCGATAAAGCTTGCGGACCATGAGCCGTGCCGCGATTTTCTGGCGGCACGGCTCATTTCTATTATTTCTGCATCTCTTGGAGCCAAAATGAAGGGCGTCACTTAGACATCAGAAATGAGGTGTTCTCGCATGGCGAAGCGAATCAGGTCTGAATTCGTTTTTAGACCGAAGTCTTCCATAATGCGATATTTGTGAAACGCTATCGTGCGCACAGCGATGTTTAGTATCTCGCCTGCTTCTTTCATCGAACGGCCTTCCGCCAGAAGCTGTAAGACTTGCCGCTGACGTGTGGTGAGCTCCTTTGTTCGGCTCTGCCGAGGGGCCCGGAGAACCTCATCTATCAACTTCTGTGCAATGCCCGGGGTTACATAGGAATGGCCACGCAACACTTCGCCGATGGCTCGTTTCAGTTCTACCCCGGCGCAATTTTTTAGCAAATAGCCAGACGACCATTCGCACAGTGTCTTTGAGGCAACATCGGGATCATCATCCATCGCGAGAAGGATAACCTTTGTCTGAGGCAAAAGCTTCTTCAGTTCCCGGCCTGTATCGAGCCCATTCAACAACGACATTTCCATGTCCATTAGCACGACGTCAGGCTTCATCTCCACCGCTGTAGAGAGCAGGGATTTTCCGTCGCTAACCACTCTAATAACCTGGTAATCGGGTTCGATCAGGTTTTTGAACGCTTCGGCAACCAGAGCGTCATCTGCAATCAATATTCGCGGCCGGTCCATTTGAAACTCCCGACATTGATTTCACTTGGAACGCCCTCGGCCGAACATACAGATTGTTCTACCCCTTTAAGGGGGGATTTCAGCGTTGGTTGCTCCATACAACAGCAGCCGTTGCCCCGCGGCGATGGCGACGAAGCGTCCATGGTTTTGAAAGAGACGTCTGACCTGCCGCCTACAAGGGCCTGCTCCTGATCCGTAACGGGAATCTCCTGCGCATTCTTTGCGAATTCGAAGCGACCATTCGTCAGATAAGTAACTGCCATACCGGCCAGAACATAGGGATGAAAGATTGCAATAGGAAGCGCATATTTTTTGGTTTTGAGGAGAGACTCGATGACTCCGCGCGGCCTGTGACTTCGAGGAATAGTGCCTAGCACCTGGGGGATCACAATTTCGCTTAATTCAAGCTCATCGTGGCGGTGCGCATACGTTACCAGCGATTTGGCGATTTGTTTCGGCGTTGTTATTGCGATATCCGCTGTGATGCTTCGACCTACGATATGGGGATAGTAGAAATTAAGCAGGGTACGGGAGAAGTCGGCGCAGTTATTGGTAAATAGATTGAAATGGCTTTGGTTGGTCCTACCGTTATATTCGGCAATCAGAAGATCATCCTGTTCGTCCGTCGTTGCAATTTCGTAGCTGTAAATTTTTCGAATGTATGCCACCCCCAACAGTTGAGGCCAAACATTCTTCGTATCGTATCCCTTGGTTGCGGAGATGAGCGATGTCAGATGAGCTTCCGCATAGGCCTTCCGCATCTGTCCAATAGAGGCAAATTCAGCCCACTGGGGCACATCCTCGGAGCGCTCGACAGCATAGAGATATGGCAACAGCGGAATCGCGACCCAGTCCAGACTCCGAATACCGGAATAGCGGCTGATCACCACACCCGTTTCACTTGGTTGGCAGCGGCGCAACAACGTGGGCGATTCCGCGCAGACGCGATTGAGATAAATTGCCGAATGACCCGTTGGATTGATGCTGCCGAAGAATCCATAGGGCTCTTCAACCAGAAGCGCGACATCTCCGCGTGCCGTGCTCGCGGCGGCCAAAGATACCAAGAGCAATGAGATGAGCCACAGGCCGCGGCGGGCTCTGCCGCTAGTCCTCGGCAAACTACCAGGCAGGTTGGATAAATGCAAATTCATACTGGATTTGTATTTCTCCCTCAGTCGAATCAGCTTCTCTAACGGTGACGCTGCGCGCCAAGATGTCGAATATCTTCAACGTAGCATTACCGGTCGGCTACGAATACTGCGAGATTTACTAGTTCGGCCCGCATTCTATCGCAGGTCAGTTGATGACCTCACGCCGGGCTCACGGGAGGAATATGGCTAAGCCGTGGGTCTTTTGCAATTTGCTGCTCAGGTTGCGGGGTTGCCGCAAAAAACAACCGCGTTTGCGGTCTTTAAGTACAAAGGTCGTAGGTTTTCCGATTCCTAGAGGCTTCCGCGGTTCAGCGCTCACAGGCAGCCACGCACTGTAGCTCCGATCGAACCCATGGGCTAGTGCGATGCCTCTATCGCTTTTTGAACCGCCCATACTCAACGGCGGTCCATCCAAAATGAGAGCTGTTCGGTCAGCTACATTTAATATTTCTGCTCACGGCTCGGTTCATAGTCCTCGCCGAATTTGTTTTTGTGATGCGCCAAGGCATCCGTTGTCGCCCAGAGCGTTATGTCACCCAGATATACAGGGTCGGTTGAGACCTGCACGATTCTCTGGGATACATTCGGGTTCGCAAGTTGACCGTTCTCGCTCCATACATTCAGCCGATAGCTTCCTGCCGGAACGTTGTGCAGCGCTACGACGCCGTTCTCGCCCGAGATTCCATAATAGGGGGTGTTCAGCGCTAGTACGACAGCACCCATCTCCGGATGAATATTGCAGAAGATATAGGAGACCCCTTCTCGGTCGAATCGTACCGACCGACTGGTTCCCGATTCATAGAGGCCGAGATCAAAGCGCTTGCCGTTGAACAGCGAAAACACGTTGTGAAAGAAAGGGTCCTGATTGGGAAATTCAACCTGAGTGCCGGTGGGGACAACGAGCAAATGAGGAGTAAACATCTTGTCCTTTTGAACTAGCCGATATAGCGGTTGCCGAGCCGGTATCACTGGCGTGATCCCACCGGGCTTCAGAGGCGACAACCACACAACGACATTTGCTACGCTGGGTTCATCTTTGTGCCTCTTTCCGGCGGCCTGCATGGCCATATTTATTAGAATTTTTCCGGACACCTCCACTCCTTCTCCGTGCATCTGTTGCATGGGAATTCCTACGAGAACGGAGCAGCATCCTAAAATCATCCAGCGTCCGAAGCTGCGCACAATGCTGCCTCCTAGAATTGATAGCCGGCGGAAAGAGTAAAGATGTCTGCCGTGTTCACAGCGCCATGAATGGGCCAGGTCCAGATCCTGCGGTACTCTGGAGATAGGATCAGGTAAGTCTTCGGTCTGAAGATCAAGTTACCGATGACCATTTTGTTGCGAGCCCGGAGTTGCGTAGACGTCACGCTGGGCGGGAAGATAAATTCGTTAAAATCGCTGGCATAGCCGTCGTCCAGCCCGATGCTGGCGTTTGTTTCCAGCGATTGAGTGAAGTGAGCTTTGAACTGCGTCCAGCCACCGATGGCGTTCAATCCGCGATAGGCGTTCAGACCCGTGGGGGTATAGATGCCAAACAGAACATCTTTGTAGACACCGCCGCCCAGCCCGCCGAGAGCTCTGCCACGATACCCTTCCCCGCTGACCTCCAATCGTATCCCGAGCGGAACTCGCCAATCCGTCGTAACCGCCCAGGAGTCCACACTTTGATTACCGGAGTAACTTTGCCGGCTATAGTATCCGCCTACGCCGATCTGGAAAGGACGCTCGCCCGTGAAGGTCCCGTACGATACGCGCGATTCATAACCAGGCTGCTTCGACGCCTCACCTGGACTCGGAACGCGAAACAACTCGTTTGTGCTGTAGCCGGCAGTCGGCGGATCCCACAGTCCGAATTCAAGCTGCAGCCGCCGTGCTGTCTGAAGCGGAATCTGATGCGCGTATCGTAGCTGTGGCGCCCACGTCCACAGGTTCCCCGCCCCGGCCAAGGCTGGTTCCGCAACCATCGCGTACGATGTAGGCGACAAAGGGGAGATCAGCGGCACCACCAAGCCTGCTTGAATTGAATCGTTGGCCCAGTCGATATTGATGCTCGCGGTCCGCATGCGGACAGTTCCGGCAGAAGTTGCATAACTCGCATAAGCAACGCCGGCGAAGAAATCCAGATTGACATCTGCAGAGGTTCGCGCACCAGCGATTCTGGGTCCGTACCCCTGCAATCCGAGGATAGTCTGACGAAAGGTTGCACCAGCGCTACCATTGCCGGTTGAATTGTTTTGATTGTTGAGAGCGGCTTCGGGAAGATCAATGTTATCGACACTGCCTTTATTAACAAACGAGTTGAACAGAAGTAGACCCGTAACGTGAAGCGGATACTTTGAGCTGCTCTCAACCTTGATCTGATCGAGCACCTTTACTTGCGCCTCGGTCGTCTGTTGCTGCTCCTGTAGAGCTTCAATAGCTGCGGCGGTTGTCTTCGCCGCGTCCGCGTGGCTTCCTGAACTTGACGATTCGACCGAGCCGGATGGACTCGCGGCAAGAAGCTTCTTGATCTGTGCGAGTTCCTGTCGCAACTGTTCCATCTCTTGCTGCGACTGTTCAAGTTGTTGGTGAGTTACGGCAAGCGCTGACGAGATCGCCTCCAGTTTCCGTTCCAACTCGACCGAGTGGGTGTCAGGAGCAGAAGAAGGCGCAGAAGCAGGAATAGAGCCTGGCGGCTGAGCGCACAAAGATGCCTGCACCGCGATGAAGATTAGACAACTGAGAAGTTCGCGACGAATGTTTTTCATTCTTCAGCCTTCTCCGTTTGCCGGAGCGTACGCCGGTGAAGTCTTTTTCTCGACCACAAGGCCGAGGGCCTGCAGCGATGCCTTAGGCAAAATAATCGTGAAGACAGTCTCGCCTTCACTTGCCTCATCAAGATCGATTCCCCCGCCATGCTCCTGTGCAATCTGCTGAGCGAGAGTCAATCCAAGCCCGATTCCGCTCTCCCTTCCCTCACTCACAAACGGCAGAAATATCTTCTGACGCAGAGACGCTGGAACCCCGGGTCCATTGTCGGCAATTCTAATACCGATCGATCGCTCATCTTCGCAGAGGCTCAAGGTCACCCTGGCAGGTCCTTTGCCCCGTTTCGCTGCCTGACAGGCATTCAGCAGCAAATTGTAAACAGCGCGGCCAAGCTTTTTTGAGTCGACCCATGCTTCCATGGAAGAGAGTCCATTGAGCGTGACTTTTACATCGCGGCTGCCAGGATGGGAGCGAACCATACTTACCGCTCGCTGAATCATCAAGGCAATCGATTCGAACTCGGGGTGGAGTGCTCTGCCGGTCTGAGTAAAGAGAAGGAGTGACTCAAGAAGATCGGTCATACCCTGAACGGCTGTCTGCACCTCCAGCATCAGCTCTTCGCGCTCCGGTTGAGAGATGTTTCCGTCGCTCATGAACTCCGCGTTCGCATACATTGCAGAGAGATAATGCCGCAGATCATGCGAGATAGAACTCGCCATTCTCCCAATCGTCGCAAGTCTCTCCGAATCGAGCAGCTCTTTCTGTGTACGCCGCAGCTGGATGCGCATACGTTCAAAGGCTCTGCTTAGCTCTCTTATCTCCTCCGCTCCGTCCTCACTGAGTTGATAATCAAAATTTCCTTGTGCGAGAGCTCGGGTTCCACCCACGAGAGTTTCGATGGGTCGCGTAAGAGTGCGTGAGATTGAGACAAGCATTCCTGTCCCAGCAACCAGGGCAAGAAGCGCCAGGGTCAGTACCCATCGGTTCACTCGATCTACCAGCTGCGTCGCGCCTGCGAACGACTTGAGGACGACGAGCTGAGGTACTTGAATCGAACCCTCTTGGCCATCGGACATGGTGAGACGCTCTGATGCCGCAAGGTAGTCCACTTTTCCAAGTTGAATCTTCTTGTTCTCTGTTGGCAGCCGCAGCAATTCGCCGCCGCGGGCAATGAGTTGCTGCTGCAGCTCTGGGCTAAGTGTGCTGACGACTACTCGCCCATCGACAGTGAAAGTAACCTCTGCCGCGGCGGCTTCGCTGACTGCCCGCGCAACATGTTCGTCAATCGAATAACCAACGGCAACAAATCCGAGAAGAGTTCCGTGCTCTCTGGGCCCAAAGTAGAGTGGCTGCGTCGAAATCTCGTAGATACGGTCGCCAAGAGCGAGCAGAACCGGTTCCTCCGGTTTATGAAGGCCTATCTCCAATCCCTTGGCAACCCCGGATCGATCGAGCGCGGGGCCGCGATTGTAAGCTACGATCAATCTTCCTTCCTGATCGAGCAGGGCAAAGAAATCAGATCCACTCACCTGCCAGAACTCAACACCTCCATCTTCGATCGTTCGCTGATCGTAGGTGGTCATTAAGGACTTCAGGCTGGGCAGATCCGCCAACAGCGCAGACTCGCGCGCAAGCAGCTCCCGCTGCTGGTGTTGAAAGTTGCGATAGGTTTTTACTGAATGCTGAAGATCGGACGCCAGATTTTTTTGGGTCTGCTGTTCTACGATCGTGCTAATCACGAGGAGACTTAGTACAGTACAGCCGAACGAGAGGATGAGTAAAGGAATCAGCAGCGTCGTTCTCATCCGCAGCCTGTCCATCAGCCTCGCCCTCCCATGCACAGCGGCAGCATTAATTTCCGCGGACGAACTTATAACCGATACCGTGGATGGTGCGGAAGTATACAGGCTTCGCTGGATCGGCCTCTAACTTTTGCCGCAACTTCATGATGTGATTATCGACCGTCCGGGTGGTTGGATACGAGGTGTAGTTCCAGACGTCATTGAGGAGTTCTTCCCGCGTAATGACTCTTTCTGCGTGTTCGACGAAATACTGCAAAAGCTTGATTTCGTGCGCCGTGAGGAGCACAGGAATGCCATCCTTGAAGACCTCCATCCCAGAGAAATCCGCCGTGACGTTTCCGAAGCTGACATGAGTGTTTGTCGCCGGCTTTTGCGTCCTTCGAATTGCCGCCTGTACGCGCGCCATCAGCTCGCGTGGACTAAATGGCTTGGTCACATAATCATCGGCGCCAAGCTCCAGTAGCAAAACCTTATCCGCTACCTCCGAGACTGCGCTAAGAACCACGACCGGGGTACTTGCGGACCAACTCTTGATCCCCTTACAGACCTCCAAGCCTGACATGCTCGGCAGCATAAGGTCTAACACAACGCCTGCAGGTTTCAAAGTCTTGCAACTCGCTAGTCCCTGAGCGCCATCCCCGGTCACATGAACCTCGTAGCCCTCTGTTGTGAATTGTCTGTGAAGCGCCTTTTGTATCCTAATATCGTCCTCAATCACCAGAATCAAGCTCACGTTTATCCCCTTGAAGAATCGTGGATATCGAGGTCCACGACCCGTCTATTACGAGTTCATTCTATATAGATATGCTGTCCGCTTTGCCAAGCCTTGTCCCCAAGTCGTTGATTCATATAATCAAATGACAAAGCTGTGACATTTTGGAGACATTTCCCTGCCTTTAGGAGAAAGTGAGCGTCGAAATCTGGATACACTTTCGCGCACAAGTTTTCACACATCCCAGTCTGATACAGGATGTGATGATATTTTTTTAGGGGATGGGGCGACGGCAGAGCGCGGTAAACCATAGGGCTCGCCCGCAGTCGCTTGCGTAAACCAGCGTCTTCGAGTCCGATGTCCAGGTTGGCTCTACGTTATTGCAATCTGCGTGAGTGAGTCGGCTGGTGCGACCGTCGTGCAGGTCGCGCAGCCACAGATGCCAATTGCCGCTTTGTAACCTGCTGAAGGCTAACCAGTGGCCGTCGGGAGAGACGGCCGGGTACCTAGCTTCCTCTGAGCCCAGCGAACTGATGACTCTAGTCTGGTCCACGAGGAAGAGGCTAGGACGTTTTTCATTCGATTCAGCAGAGAAGATAAGCGAGCCATTCGGTAAAAATGACATCTCCAGCACATCGAACTCAGCCGGTGTGAGACCCATATCTCGGCTCCTCGGTTGATCCAATGCGCGAAGCCAGATACCATTGCGACCGTGTTCCTCGCGCAGGTATGCCAACCGTCTGCCGTCGGACGATGTAACGGGAGACTCGGCGTGACGAATCACTTCCCTACTTGGAACGTTCGAGACAATCGTGGATTCACGCCCAGTTTCCTCCGTCCATCGCTCGGATGAAGTCGCCGCTACCGCGAGTTGATCGATCCCGATAATGTCAACGTTTATGCCGTCGTCCTTCTCTATGGCGGTGTGATACCCAGCTGGCACCATCGCGGTGAACAGTATCGTGTCGTTTTGAGTTACAGGCCCGTTTGCCTGCAAGATATTTGCTGGAGTTGGAAGCCGCCACTGATAATCCGCATACAGTCCTTTTTGATGACGTAAACCCGACGCGATATTGAGCAAGATCAACAGGACGAAGGCTCCCGCCCATGACCACGTGTCACGGTTAACTTTCCCATCACGATTCTGAGATGTCAATAACCAATAGGCGCCGAAGCATAGCAGGACTACCAAATAGAGTCGCGACACGCTGACTAGTGCCCAGGGAGACGTGGCTCCTAGGGTCTTCCACCCCGGATACCCAATTGCTGCGTAAAGGAATAGAAGCGCGGCAATGGAAGCCAAACCTCCGCGCTCCTCGACTGGATTCCACATAAGACACACAGGGAGAATCAAGAGAGTGAAATGATACCCGGCGGGCAGAGTGGAAATCACCAAACTTCCCAGCAGTACAGCCGACCACTCCAAGCACAATCGTCTAGGACTAAAGGAGATGGGTTCAGCCAGCAACAATGCCGGAGCGAACAAAAGAGTTTGCGCCAAAGGCAGGAGCACAGCAACCATCCACGCCGCATGGATTGATGGATTTGGATTCCACTGTGGCTCATAAACGAATAGCCGATGAAGCAATGTAGACATAGAAGCGCTGGACAGGTTGTAAGGGTCCATCCCTTCGCCACGCAACGCCCACGGCAAAACCTGATTGACGAGGACGCGATTCGCCTGCCAACCAAATACCGCGATAGATGCGATCACCGTGCCGGCTGCACCGATCAGCCCGCCGGCAAAAGCCTTGAAGTCTTTTTTGCGCAGAAAATATGCAAAATACAGTATGGGAAAAAGCTTCAGCCCAAAGCCAAGGCCGATAAGCACACCCGACAGAAAGCGGCGTTGGCGTACATAGCACCAGCACGCAAGAGTGAGGACAAGCAGAAGTAAAATATAGTACTGCCCATAGAGAATATTTTTATTAAGCGGAACGCTCAGTGCTGTCACCAGTACGATGCGTCTGAGGGGAAGTTCGGTTAGCGACCGCAACAAGGCGACGATCGCCGCCACCATAACCATGTTTGACGACAGCCAGCCATGCTTGGCCGCCAGAGGCGGAAGGCCCGTGAACGGCCAGACGGCGAGAGTGGAAAACGGCGTGATCGGGACGAATGAAACAATTCGCTGATCAACATCCCGATGATCCTTTTGCCGTTGTAACCATATCCATTCATAAATTCTCGAAGTATCGTTCTTCTCTCGTGCGAGACGCGCCGTGAGATAGTAGTTCGAGAAATCAGTGTTCAACGTCTTCCACGCAGCCGGCAGCGTGTGAACTCCAAAATAGACAACCATCAACGCGGACAATATCGATTCAACAATTACGGTCCGCCCTCTGGCCGGCGTTGCAGATTGCGGTCCACGCGCCCGCTTAGCGTTGTCTGGAGCTCTATTTACAGATGAAAGCATGAAAGATGCCGCCCCATCTTATCAGCGAGTCCCAGTAGCTCATATGGCGCCTACGCCGTGAATAACAGCCGCTATCGTACGTAAAACAATGGCACAATCTAGAAAGAAATTCTGGTTCCGAATGTAGTGAAAGTCATATTGCAGATTTTCATGAATAGGAAATGCTCTGGCTGGACTGATCTGCCACAAACCCGTTATCCCAGGTCTAGCGATAAGTCTTTCGCATTCCATCGGATGATAGCGAGCTACAATAAATGGCATCTCAGGTCTCGGACCAACCAAGCTCATCTCACCTCTAAGAACATTGATCAGCTGCGGTATTTCATCGAGGCTCAATCTGCGGATCAATCGCCCGACTCGGGTCAGACGGCCATCCACGCCACTTCGAGGAGACGCCTCGTATGCCGGCACACCTGTTCTCATACTTCGGAACTTCCACAACACAAAAGTTTTACCATCCTTACCGACCCTATCGTGTCGAAAGAATACTGGACCTGGGGAATCCATCTTAATCAAAATGGCGATCAGAATGATTAATGGGAATAGCATGAATAGAAGAACGAGTGAACCGATAACATCGCAGGCCCGCTTAGCCAGGCTAGATGAATACTGCAGGCCGCAGTTGCGTGCCCGGAAATCACTCTTCGGGAATCTCCGCAGTTGTTCCCATTGATCGCGCCGATCGGCAGAACCGTACAGCAACAACCACAATCCGAGATCAGTTTGCTTCGTTGCCGACCACGGCCAGCGCTCTACCGCCCTCGAACTCCGACCATCGGCATCTGCCTCGAGACGCGCACCTTCGGTCGTTCGGGTGTTACGACATTCATTCTGAAATAGCGCATTGCTAAGCGGGCGCTCATTCGCAACGATATTTCGGCAAGACCGGGAAATATCGGTCTCTGACGCGGTAAATACATCTTCCGATGAAGTCACCATGGATAGCTCTGAATTATTCATTGGGTTCCTGCAGGTATGACGACCAAGGGAAAGTGCGATCAACTGCACAACCCCTGACGGTCAGATATGGTTGTTGTTTGAGGTCCGGGCAGGGTCGTAGCTATACAACTGCCGGTGTTCTAATCCGGCCTTTAGCGCATAGTGCTTCACGCCCATAGATTGCAAGAGAGCATAAAAGATGAAACGCGGATTGTTCATAAGATAACGTCTCCAGAGTCTGGAAGGCTCCTGCAACAGCCGATGCAGCCATTGGAGGCCTGCCAGCTTAACCCATGTAGGACTATCTCGAATCGCACCGGTATGGAAAAGAAAAGCCGCGCCGACGCCAACCATCAATTTTGTATCCAGCACCGGCAAATAACGTGCCATGAACCGCTCCTGCTTTGGCGTGCTTAGCCCCACCCAAATGATATCTGGTCGTAATGAACGTACCTTGGCCTCCAGTTCGCTCTCCTCCATCACTGTCATCGGCCTAAATGGTGGTGAGTAAGTTCCAATAATCTGTACCCACGGAAATCGTTGCAACATTGCGTCACGAAGACTTTCAGCAACACCACACTCCCCTCCACAGAAGAAATGACTACAGTTACGGAACTCATCCCTGCTTATGATGTCGGCCATCAGGTCAGGACCGAAGACCCTCTGCATTGCGGGGAAGCCCTGCATATGCCCCATCCAAACGGTTGGCATCCCATCCGGTGCGACTAGAAGAGCTTCTGCAAATATTGATTTCAAAGCGAGATCTCGTTGAGCCTCCATAATCCCGTGAACACCAGTTAGGCATACATACCCTTTGTCGCCGCTTCTGATCCACGCCTCGATAAGCGAAGCGGTGCTTCGCATATCAACGGCATGAACCCCCACGCCTAGAACGTTGACCTGTTCAGCACTCCCAGTTGAGTTTTGCTTATGTTGCTTCACATCATGCCCAATGCATCATCTCTTAGCCGGGAATAAAGAGCCGCATACTCCCTGGCAATGTTTTCTAGAAAGAATCTTTCAAGCCGTTTCGCCGGTCTAGCCTGCTGTGTCAATGCATTGCAGATGGCCTCAACCATCGCAGAAGAAACTGACTCCGCATGCGGGTCAAAATAATGGCAGGCATCCTCGCCAACCTCACGAAATGTCGGTATGTCGGAACATACAACACGGCTGCCACAAAACAATCCCTCCACTACGGGAAGGCCAAATCCTTCCATTGAAGACGGTACCATCAAGAGTTCACAGTTTTCATAGAGCCACCTTAGCTCTCCATCAGTTACACCATCCATCAACTTAACCTTCGCCTGCAGTGATCGCTGTTCTATGAGGGAGCAGATCACAGCCGTCTCCGGCCCGCGGTTACCTATCAACAGCAGCGATGTATCTTGGTCTATCATTTTTCGTTCCAGAATCTGTTCAAAGACATTGATAGCCAACGGAATATTCTTGTTTGTACGGTGCTGCGCGACCAATAGGACAAATTTGCCTTGTTGCCCCAATGGCAACGTCGGTTCATTGGAGTCAATGGTCACGCAGTTGCGCACTACTACCGATTTTCTATGCGCAAACCGAGGAAAACGTGTCTTCAGCCTGGAGAGGGTCGTCTCCGAAACGCAGGCGACGCAATCGACCTCCTTGAGACACTGTTGAAGAAATGCCCTGTTAAAGAAGACTTTTGGAAAGCCAAAATTATTCGGCTCGTCATAAGGATAGAGATCATGTAGCGACACAACCACGGGACATCGCATCCTGCTTTGCCGAATGGGAACGGGGAATGACAAATGAACAATATCGGCCGCGATATCGCTCGCCAATTTTGGCAGTTCTCGGAGATACCACATATTTCTCGCGAAAGCATCGTTAGAGATATCAACAGAAACGATAGCTATTCTTGTAGCTTCCAGGTTAAACGACTTTCTAAAATACACTTCTTGCCACTTGCCGATAGCTAAAGTAATTTGCAGCACCTCTCCACGACTAGCGGCACAACGCACAAGGTTATAGGCGTGTCTGCAGATTCCTGAGGGACCAGTTGCTGAGGAGATCGCAGTGATCAATAAATTCATAACGTTATTTCACATCTCAAGCAGATGGTAGTTGCCTGGGACGCAATTCCTCCCAGTAATAGCCACGGAGCAGCTTTTCCGAATATCGGAACAGGCAGGCTATGGACCGCAACAATGTAAGGGCAAGGTCTCTTGAGCTTGGAGATCCTAGACGACGAAAGATAGGTGCGGCGGCAAACACCACTTGCCGATGCTCCATTCGTTGACGATGAGGTGCCCGGCACGTTTTGCTGTTAGGCTGCATCCTAAAATCGGCAAGGAGTTGCGGAATATGCTTAAAGCGATAGCCACGTCCCGAAAGACGGATGAAGAACTCCAGGTCCATTGCATATTGAAGCCTTTCATCGAGCCAGTTGCCCTCTTCAAATATTCTGCGCCGGAAAAATGTTGCGGTGGTTGGAATGTATAAAATGCGGTGGTAGAGGAGAATGAAGGCATTAAACTCGATTTCGCGCCTAATCTTGAGCGTCTTCCCCACTTCATCCACCATCACGTAGTCACCGTAGATAATGTCGACATTCGGGTTGTCCTTAAACGCCTGGACAACATGATCAAAACAATTGGCTCGGTAGCGATCGTCGGAGTTCAGCCATCCGATAATCTCCCCGTTGGCTCGTCGAAATCCCTTATTCAACGCCTCACTTTGACCACTATCCCGTTCCGAAATCCAAAACACATTCTGGCCCGTGTTCTGAGGCTGGCCACGCAATAAATCTACAGTGCCGTCCGTTGACATGCCGTCTATCACCAGGTGCTCACAAATTTGACCAGTTTGACGCCGCACACTTTCCATCGCTTCCCCAATAAAACTCACTTGGTTGAAGGACGGAGTAACGACGGAGATGAGTGGCGTGTGCCTCATAAAATGCTGAATCCCAATAATTTGTCAGCTGGGCGACTGGGAGACCATGTCGCTAGTTCGATCAATCCGTACCGGTCGCCGCCACCTTATAAATTCGAGGTTGCTGTAGAAGGGGGTGCCTCTCCGCTCGCCAGATCCTGCCTAGGTGAAAATACGACAAGCAGGTGATTGGCCCGTAAACGAGTCGTGCCCACGCTGCCCCCTGCAAGCCATGCTTTGGAACTAGCAGCACCATAACGAGCAGCATGACTATACCGGCGAGGAGGTTGAGATAGGTGACGACTCTAACATGTCCCATGGCAAGCAGGGCATAGTGCGCAGTGACATTCATTCCCAGCAATGCAAAGCTGCAGACAATTATTGGAAACATCAGCAGCGGCTGTGGACCGAAAGCGGGTCGTAGCCAAGCCGAAAGAACGCGACCGCCGCAGACAATGAGAGGTAAAGAGAGGGCGCCAACCAGCACAACGTTGATCTTGAATGCCATGACTACTTTTCGGCGTATCTCTGAGAGTGGTGCAACGGGAAGGCGGGTGCTCAGATGTGGGAACAAGAAGTGCAATCCGGATGAGATCAAGCCGTGGATCGGTTGTGCTGCCTGAACACAAAGACCGTAATATGCAATGGCGGGAGCACCTATAAAGAATCCGACAAAGAACCGGTCAGCATGACTGAACACTACACTGGATATTGCCTGTATCCAACTGAACGTCCCAAATGTAGCAATATCGGAGATTGTCTTACAGTGCCACGAAGGCAGCGATGAAAAGGTTCCGATCTGTTTCTTAAGGGCGATCGCTTGCGCCACGGTACTGAAGGTCGAAATCAATAAGGTCGCAACCATAATCCATACAACGTCGCGCCCATATCTGGTTAACACGATTGCGAATATCAGGATCATGGTACGTGAGCAGATAGAAATACGGACCGTTGATCCGTAAATCTCAAACGCACGAAGGGTGCTAATAAATACACTCTCAATCGATCTCATCAGAAGCAACCCACTCCCAATCCGAAGTGATCGTAGGCAAATTGTCTGGAGTTCACGATCGACCTTGACAATGTGGCGGGTCACATAGGGAGCCACATACCAAAGGGCGATGGCCAAGACGCTGCTCAATACGAGATTAATGGAAATCATGTTGCGCACAATTCGTACCACACCTGGCCAATCTCCACGGCCACGGCAGTCTCCCACATGTTTGATAGCGGCATCACCAAAGCTTCCAGAAACCATTCCACTGCCGCTGACGGCAGCGCCAGCCAACACCCACACTCCATATTGAGCAGTCCCCAAATGCGTTAGTAGAAAGGGAGCTGCAAGCAGCATGCTTATCGGAAGAACCAAATAATCCGCGACGCCATAGAAAGCATTTATCCATCCGCGGCTCCTCGCGTCGCTCATCCGCGAGTCCTTAAGATCGCAAAGCCAGTTGCGCGATGTGTTCGAGACACGCTTCATCTTGAACCGCGCCTCAAACGATCTCGTATGGTAGTCGCGATGTTTGTGGCTAGCACCCTGCGCGCATCTTCGTCGTCCATTTCGAGCCATGAACGTCTTGCCAGCAGAAACCCCGCGGTCATTACCGCGGAAAGAAACGTCGATATCAGTACAATCAGGGTCCGATGAGGTCCTGACTTCCTTTCTGGAAGGCCAGGAACATCGATAACGCTGACCGTAGGAATTGACTTGACTTCTTCGATACGTGCCGTCTCGTACTCTTCCGAAAGCAAATCGAATACCGTCTCGTGTATTCGAACGTTTCGATACAGATTGGCCCATCGAACACCCAACTGAGGAAGTTGCCGCAGCGCTGGGTATGGATGGCTTGCATCAATATCCTTCCCGTCCGGATCCGTTGAACTTTGGCCATTGGCACGTTGCAGCTCGCGTTGCATAATGGCGTTTCTCGCTTCAGCGGCGCGAACTCGAACATTTTGGTCGCCATAGATCTGGCGAAGCGAATCGAGTTCGGACTCTCCTGCTATAAGTTGCCCTTCCAGCCTTGCTCCCGCATCGACCGTTGCGCGGGTTTGCTCTTTGATGTCAATGGTAGTGTTTTTGCTGGAGAAGTCGCTTAACTCAATTTGAGCGCGCTGTAGCTCGGTCTGCACCGTCTTTAGGCGCTGCTCGATGAATTCCCGTTCGCGGTGTGCCGATGAGGTGTTTACTTTGGCAACGAGATTGTTCAACTCATCCAGGTATCCCTGCGCCAAATCCCGCGCCCGTTCTCGCGTCTCATCGGTGACAGCAATTGTGATGACGCCACTCTTGGTATCCTCGGTTATTTTGGTTAGATGGGCCAATCGCTTGACCGTGTCTTCGCGATAGCGTTTGTGATATACCCGCTGAAGGTCGAATCGGTCTACCAGATGGCCGCTAACTGTTCCGCTATGCAATAGAGCAACAAACAAGGCGCCATTATTTTTGGAACCTAAAAGACTGCCTGCCAGTCCGGCCAAACCACCAGCAGAACCTTTGCCGACTAATGCCGCGAGCATCGCCGCCGCATTCCCGCCTTGCTCCGGAGGCATGATGCGCGCGCCGGACACGTATTCTTTCGGCAAGAGGAAGACAACCAATATGCTCAACACAAAGACGATCCCGGTAACACGTGCAAAGGCCAGTCGAAAGTCCCAGAACAAGGATGCATTCTCAACCCAAGTCGCCTTCTCCACCGATGCAGGCAGCGGCTCACGGATACTGTACTCCCGTGGATGAGGCGATTGTTCAACTGAATCTATTTGCATCAGCGGTACCTTAATACCCGCAACACGAGGACCGACATTCCTTGCGCCAGTTGCCATCTCTCGGCGATCAGGTTGCCGCGTTGAACCGATGTAAGCGTGCCCTTCGGAAAAACAATACGACTGGAGTCTGTCTGACAATATAGGTGCATAGTTTCCCGCTAGCGTAGTGCCAGAGCAGCAGCGAATCCAACAGAAGAGAGGATTTGGGCCGAAGCAAATAGATTGCGCAGCGTTGCAGATCCTCCAAAAACCTTTTGAGGCACGATAACGACATCCCCAGGCTCGAGCTTTGTCTCTAAAACGCCAGGCTCGAACCACTCACCCGATCGTCGGCCTACGACCAAACCGTTGGCGCGAATGACAAGTACCTCTTTCATATTTCCGCCCTCGGTACTTCCGCCAGCGCGCTTCAAATACCAACCAGCAGTTTTGCCGGGCACGAAAGTGATCGCGGACGCATTGTAGACCTGACCGCTGACCAGCACGAAACCTGGCCTTTTCGGAATCGTCAGCACATCTCCGCGGCGCATCTCTATGTCGGCAGGCGTGCCTTCCCAACTCGCGATATCAGCAGTGATTCTGATAACGAGGCGGCCAATAGGAGGCTGGCTGCGCAGCCGCTCCACTACCGCTTTTTGCTGCTGAACGAGGATCTGCAACGTTGCGGCGTCATCCTGCGCGGAAAGACTTGGCGCAAGCTTAGCGCCGGCCGGCGTCGTCTCAAGTTGATGGATCAATTCGTTCCTGCTCTTATCTTCAAGTTCCTTGACTTGATTGCGCACAAGCACTGCTCCCATCGGGTAAGCGGTTGGTCGGAATCCCCCGGCGCGCTTCAAGACGGAACTTAGTCTTTCTCCCTCCTGTATCCCGTACGGTCCCGGATAGGTGACTTCCCCCTCCAGACTGACGGAAGATCCAATGTCATTCCACCCTGAGATTTGATGTACCGTGAGCACATCACCAGGCTTCAGAACGATGTCTGCAGTGGAGCCGGGATTCTTCACTGCCTCGCCGATCTTGACCGTATCTCTCCGACTTAATACTTGCTTGCCATCCAGGACGTCATAACTTGCAAGGTCGGCATCATCAAGCAATGCACTACGATCAAATCCGCCAGCCATACGCACCAGTTGCGCCATAGTCATACCGCGCGAAAGAGGGTACGTACCGGGATGAAGTACTTCTCCGTGCACCTGAACCTTGGGTCCATCCGCTTCGTAGCGGCCGAGCACCCGGATGGTGTCGAAGGGCTGCAGATGGATCTGCTCATTTCCCCCTAATACATCCGGTACATTGAAATCGATCGCTTCCGCCCGCAGATCCGGAGGCATGAGCCGAATAATCACACCGCGCTCCGCTGGCTCCGGCAATAAATCCTGATAGGAACGAAGTACGTCGCTGAGCTTCATGTCGTCGCGATAGGGAACCTTTCCAGGGCGTACCACGTGCCCCTCGACATAAATTGTTCTCTCACTGTAGGGCAGTATCGGAGCGACGCCAACCCGATCTCCGTCCTGAATGGCAAACGCATCCATTAACTTCCGTGATGACTCCGCGGTGCTTCCCTCTGGCAAGTCAAGATCTAGCGTAGTGCGATGCCCCTGCGCCCCAACTCTTTCGATTGTGATGTGAGTCAACGATGCAGATGCAAGGACGCCGCCCGCATCATTCAACACATCGGATAGCTTCGTCTCGTCTTTCAACTCATAGATCGCGGGCCGCTTGACCATTCCTCCCACTGCAACTTGCCGCCCCACGGGAGAGACGAGAATTGTGTCACCGTCTTCGATTCTTTCGGTATCCGGACGCACACCGCGCAACAAAAAATCGTAGAGATCCACTTCACGCACTAGCTCTTTTCCACGAAGGTGACGGGCGACACGAAGAGAACCAACGCTCGTTGGTCCTCCTGCCGCATACAGCGCATTGAGAGGTGTAGAGAGGGAACTTATGTCATAGGCTCCAGGCCGCTGTACATCGCCGACAACATATACCCTGACGGTACGTAGTCGCGCGATGGTTACGGATACCTTTGCATCTCTGAACTGTTGGCTCAACGCGCTCTGGACTAAAGCCTGCGCTCGTCCGAGAGACAAGCCCGCCACGACAATAGTTCCAGCTTCGGGCAGAACGATCTTGCCTTCACGATCGACCGTACGGGAAAAGCTCTGGGAGACGCCTCCCCATAGATTGATGATGAGTCCATCACCTACGCCGAGTATGTAGTCCGGCCCTATCGGAATATCCACCGGCATTTGCTTTGTGTCCAGACCTCGATTTAGAAACATATCGGAACCAAAGCGCTTCAGCTTCGATGTTTGTTCAGGAAGCTGCGTATAGAGGTCGCGGAGAGACTGAAGGTTGTAGGGAGCGGTCTGACGCACAACCTCCACTGCACTTGGGTTATTGCGATCAGCTGTGGCCGCAGACGATACATCTCGTCCCTGAGGTTGCCTCGACAGATTTTTTTTCCTTTGAACTCCATCCACATTGGGAGAATTAGTCTCCACTTTATCGGGATCGACGCGTGTTGAGTCTGCAGCGGAACCAGTTAGCAATGAATTGGGAAACCCCAAGGCAGTTGTACCTGTGACGTCGTCGGAACTCTT
>Ga0210396_10002387_pt1 | contig 19220 bp, 15 predicted proteins | sample IncBWH17OmetaG_FD_155466 | JGI IMG/M metagenome (GOLD analysis project Ga0210396, IMG submission 155466) | Forest soil microbial communities from Barre Woods Harvard Forest LTER site, Petersham, Massachusetts, United States - Inc-BW-H-17-O ... | reverse complement strand
ACATGGTCGACACGATGGCCGGCAAACTCGATTGGTGGGACCGCGGCGTGCTCGAGGACGACCGCATCCGCCAGTGCGGCCTCGACCCCGCCGACCGCACCATCCGCCACGTCATCCACCTCGCCACCGAGCTGCTCGGTTTTCCCAGGCATCTCAGCCAGCACGTCGGCGGCTTGGTGATGACCCGCGGCCTGCTTTGCGAAATGGTGCCCATTGAAAATGCGACGATGGAGGGACGCACAGTTATCGAGTGGGACAAAGATGACATCGATGCACTGGGGTTGCTCAAAGTGGATGTGCTCGCACTTGGAATGCTGACGTGCATTTCCAAGGCATTTCGCCTCATTGAAGGAACCTCGCATTTTCCCCCCCTCGCTCCGGGAGGGGAATTATGTGGCACAGCCGCCCTCGGCTGTGTTCGACCGAAGGTCGAAGAAATTGCTTCCGCCTGCGGCGGAACACAGCCGGGGGCGGCTATGCCACAAACACCAGTGGGAGAGAGAGCAAAGAGACGGCTCGAATTGCACACCATCCCCCCCGAAGACCCGGCGGTCTACGACATGGCCGGCGACGCTGACACGCTCGGCGTGTTCCAGATCGAGAGCCGGGCACAGATGGCGATGCTGCCGCGGCTGCGGCCGCGGAATTTCTATGACCTGGTGATCGAGGTGGCGATCGTCCGGCCCGGGCCGATTCAAGGAAACATGGTCCATCCCTACCTCAAACGCCGCAGCGGCGAAGAACAAGTCACGTTCCCCAGCCCCGCGCTTTATGAGGTGCTGAAAAAGACGCTCGGCGTGCCGCTCTTTCAGGAGCAGGCGATGAAGATTTCCATGGTCGCCGCGGGGTTCAGCGCGGATGAGGCGGACAAGCTCCGCCGGGCCATGGCTGCCTGGCGGCGTTCCGGCGCCATCGACGGCTTCCATCAGAAAATCGTCCAGGGGATGCTCGAGAACGGCTACACGCTGGAGTTCGCCGAGCAGTGCTTCCAGCAGATCAAGGGCTTCGGCGAGTACGGATTCCCCGAGAGCCACGCCGCGTCGTTCGCGCTGCTCGTCTACGTCTCGGCGTGGCTCAAACGCTACCACCCCGCCGCCTTCGCCGCCGCCTTGATCAACAGCCAGCCGATGGGCTTCTACCAGCCGGCCCAGATCGTCCGCGACGCAAGAGAACATGGAGTGGAAATCAGGGCGGTGGATGTGAATGAAAGTATATGGGATTGCACGTTGGAAGAGGGACAAAGGGACGAAGGGACAGAGGGACAAAGGGACAAAGGGGAGAAAGAGACCTGGGGCTTGGCCGGGCCGGCGCTGCGGTTGGGGTTTCGGCAACTCAAAGGGATGTCGCAGACTCACGCCGATCGGATGGTTGACGTTCGCGACAGATTCGGACGATTTGCGTCCGTCGAAGCGCTTCATAGCCGGGTTAGATTGCCGGTTGTCGTTCTGAAGCTGCTGGCCGAGGCCGATGCATTTGGATCCATGGGGTTGTCGCGAAGGGAGGCATTGTGGAAGGTGCTGAGATTAAAAGATGAGAATAATCCGTTGATTGAAAGCCGGGAAGAAGGGACAGAGGGCGCGGCCATGGCGAGCCCGGATTCCTGTCTCCCTCTGTCCCTCTGTCCCTCTGTCCCTCTGTCCCTTTGTCCCTCGTTTTCTCCCCCCGTTTCTCGTGACGAACCCATCGTTTCGCTTCCTTCCATGCCCCTCGGCCAGGAAGTGATGATCGACTACTCGACGGCCGGTCTGTCGCTCAAGAAACATCCGGTGGCACTGGTGCGGGAGGAACTGGCGAAGCAGAGGATTCTGACCGCGGCGGGGCTGATGAATACGCCGCACGCACGGTGGGTGAAGGTGGCCGGGTTGGTCCTGATCCGCCAGCGCCCGGGCACGGCATCCGGCATCGTCTTCGAAACCCTTGAAGATGAAACCGGTATCGTCAACCTGATCGTGAAGCCGGACATCTATGACCATTATCGCTCCGCCGCCCGGCACGCGCACCTGCTCCAGGCCGACGGCTACGTCCAACGCAACGGCCAGGTCGTCCACGTCATGGCCAAGCGGCTGTACGATCTGAGCCACCTGATTCAGGGGTATGAATTGCGGTCGAGAGACTTCCACTAACGATTGCTGATTGCGGATTGCGGATTGCTGATTAGAAAACGTTGTCGCGGCCTCATAATCAGCAATCAGCATTCAGCAATCAGCAATCCCCCAACCCGACTACCCATTTGCAGCGCCGCCGGTTTTTCGTTAACAATCGAGAAACGGGCGCCCGGAAGGAGATCGAGCGAATCATGACGCGAACGACCATGGCAGTGGCGGCGGACTACGCGGATGCGATGCTTGTCGCACGCTTCTGGAAAAACCTGCTGTTCCTGCTGCTGTTCCTGATCCTGCTCATCCAGATCGGCGTGTTCGTCTGGATTCGCTTCGGCATGCCACCCCCGACCGGTGCCGCGACGCAGCCGGCCATGCTCGCCGGCCGCGATGTGACCGCCGCCCTCACCTGGCTCATCAACACCATCGATTTTCTGGCGATGCTTGCGGTCGTGGTGCTGGCGGTCGTGCTGCTGCTGATCGTCGGAATCATGCTCGTTGGACGGTTGATCGGCGTCACTCACACGACCCGCGCGTTCATCGGCTGCGTGCTTCTGGGGGTGCTGCTGTTCCCCTGGCAGTCGCTGTGGGATTACCCGATCGCGGGAACGACGCAGGAGGAGCCGGCTCCCCGGGAGAACGTCCAGGTCGGCCCGCCGATCGGCCTGCCGGGTGTGCTTTACACCTGGCCGGAGCTCCAGCACAAGGCGCATTTTGCCAACGACCCGCCGACCGCTGCCATCGTCGGCTGGGCGCGATTTGTCGGCTGGCCCGTGGTGGCAATGATCATATTATTGATGCTCCAGGCGCGGAGCAGCCGCGGGTTGAAGTTCGCCCTGGGAGAAGCCGAAATTCAGGTGGCAGAGCCGATCCGCCCATCGGGACCGGCGGGCGGAGCGTAAGAGCATGCGCGAAGAACGGGGCCACCTGGCCGGCGACATCCAGATCAACGAGCCGTATACGCTCTGGGGATCGATTGCCGGCAACGTCAGCGTCGCCAAGGGCGGAAAGTTCTACATGCGCGGCGCCATCTACGGCAACCTCAACGTCCTGCCCGGCGGCCGCGTCCACATCTTCGGCAACGTCAGCGGCAATCTCATCGTCTCCGACAAATCCAAAGTCATCCACAGCGGAACCCTCGGTGGCGACGCCACCAACCGCGGCGGACGACTCTACATCGACGCCCTCGGAAAAGTCCTCGGAAAAGTCAGGACGCTCGAGGGCGAGACCACCATCGAACCGCAGGCGAGGATTTCGCAGCAATAGACGCTGGTAACTGGCTCCAACCTGAACGTGCCAGTGAAACGTAAAACGTGAAACGTGATAAAGGCCGCGCGCCCATCACGTTTCACGTTTTACGTTTCGCTCGCACGTTCAGGGCGAACACGGCTTCACCGCACCGCCTCTTCCATCACCCCCGCCTCAACCGAAGCCGGCGCCTTCTCAAAAGTGAACTCGCGCCGCTTTGCATCGACGTCGATCTTCACCGTATCTCCCTCGCCAAAATCGCCGCGAAGAATCCGGCTGGCCAGCGGGTTTTCGATCCTGTGCTGGATCACCCGCTTGAGCGGCCGGGCGCCGAACGTCGGGTCGTAGCCCTCTTCGCCCAGCAGCTTTTTGGCCGCGTCGGTCACGACGACCTTGATGTTCCGCTGCGACAGTCGTTTCTGGAGCAGCCGGATCTGCACGTCGACAATCTTGGTGAGCTGCTCGCGCGTCAGCGAGTGGAAAATGATCACCTCGTCGATGCGGTTGAGAAACTCGGGGCGGAAGGCCTGCTTGAGCAGCGACTGTACCGCCGCCTCGACCTCCCACTCCGGGGCTTCGTTGGAAGCCAGCTTCTGGATCTCCTGCGAGCCGAGGTTGCTGGTCATGACGATGACCGTGTTCTTGAAATTGACCGTCCGGCCCTGGCCGTCGGTCAGCCGGCCATCGTCGAGCACCTGAAGCAGCACGTTGAACACGTCGCGATGGGCCTTCTCGATCTCATCAAAAAGGATCACTGAATAAGGCCGACGGCGCACGGCTTCGGTCAACCGCCCGCCCTCCTCATAACCGACATAGCCCGGCGGAGCGCCGATCAGCCGGGCCACGGAGTGCTGCTCCATGAACTCGCTCATGTCGATCCGCACCATCGCGTTCTCATCGTCGAAGAGGAACTCCGCCAGCGCCTTGCTCAACTCGGTCTTGCCGACGCCGGTTGGGCCAAGGAACAGAAATGATCCGATCGGCCGATTCGGATCGCCCAGCCCGGCGCGATTCCGCCGGACGGCATCAGCGACCGCGCGGACCGCCGCGTCCTGCCCGATGACGCGGTGCCCGAGCCGCTCTTCCATCTTCAAGAGCTTCTCACGTTCGCCCTCGAGCATCCGGCTGACCGGGACGCCGGTCCACCGGCTGACCACCGCCGCGATCTCGTCGCTGGTCACCTCCTCCTTCACCAGCGCACGCCCATCGCTGGTCAGCTCGTGCAGCTTGCGCTGCGATTCGTCGATCTGACGCTGAAGCTCGCGCAGGTCGCCGTACTGAATGCGGCTGGCCACTTCCAGCTTTCCCTGGCGCTTGGCCTGCTCCAGCTCGACCTGCTTCTGATCGAGCTGCTCCTGAAGCTCTTTGATCTTCCGCATCGCGCCGACCTCGTTCTGCCAGCGGGCGGTGAGCTGCGAATTTTTCTCCTGAAGCTCCGACAGCTCACGCTGGGCCTTTTCGAGCTGCGCCTTGGACGCTGCATCTTTCTCCCGCCGCAGCGCTTCGATCTCGATCTGAAGCTGCATCATCTTGCGGCGGATTTCGTCGAGCTCGGCGGGCATGGAGTCGTTCTCGATCCGCAGCCGCGCCGCCGCCTCGTCGATCAGGTCGATCGCCTTGTCCGGGAGAAAGCGATCGGTGATGTAGCGATCGCTCAGGACTGCCGCCGAGACGATCGCGCTGTCGGTGATCCGCACGCCGTGATGCGCTTCGTACCGCGGCTTGAGGCCGCGGAGAATGGCGATCGTGTCTTCGACGCTGGGCTGGCCTACGTAGATCGGCTGGAAGCGCCGCTCCAGGGCCGCGTCCTTCTCGATGTGCTTCTGGTACTCATCGAGCGTCGTGGCGCCGATCGTGCGTAGCTCGCCGCGGGCCAGGGCCGGCTTGAGCAGGTTGCCGGCGTCCATCGACCCCTCGGCCTTGCCGGCGCCGACGACCGTGTGCAGCTCGTCGATGAACAGGATGATCTCGCCATCGCTCTGCGTGACTTCCTTGATGACCGCTTTGAGCCGGTCTTCAAATTCGCCGCGATACTTGGCCCCGGCGATCAGCGCGCCCATGTCGAGCGCAATGATGCGCTTGTCCTTGAGCACATCCGGCACGTCGCCGTTGACGATCCGAATCGCCAGGCCTTCGACGATCGCCGTCTTGCCGACGCCTGGCTCGCCGATCAGAACAGGATTGTTCTTCGTCCTTCGCGCCAACACCTGCATCGTCCGCCGAATCTCCTCGTCGCGGCCGATCACCGGATCGAGCTTGCCCTGCCGGGCCAGCTCGACCAGATCCCGGCCATAGCGCTGAAGCGCCTGGTACTTCTGCTCCGGGTTCTGATCGGTGACGCGCTGCCCGCCGCGAACGTCTTTGAGGGCGTTCAGAATCGCATCGTATTTGACGCCGGCGGCGTTGAGAATCTCCTGCGCTTCGCTCTTGACCTTGGCCAGGGCGAGCATCAGGTGCTCGGTCGAGACGTACTCATCTTTAAGCCGGTCCGCTTCCTTCTGCGCGTCGTTGAACACCTCCTGCGTCGCCCGTCCCATCCCAAGCTGAGTTCCTGTAGCCGAAGGCAGCCGTTCGAGCGCGGTTTCGATGCGCTGCTCGATGAGCCCGACGTTCGCCCCCAGCTTCTCCAGCAGCGGGTGAACGACCCCCTCGTCCTCGGCCAAAAGCGACGCCAGCAAATGGACCGGCATCAATTCCGCATTGTCCCGCCGCTGAGCCAGCTCCTGAGCCCGCACGACGGCTTCCTGTGCTTTAACGGTAAACTTGTCGAATCTCATGGAAATGGGTCCTCCGGAATTGTGCAGACGCACAATCCCCTACCCATCTTTACGCAAAGCCGGGGCCAAAAGTTCGGAAAGGCAGGCGATGCAAGTATGGGCGGGAGCAAAGCTTATCGACACACTGATCCGGGGCCACAGGCTGCCCGACTGCCGAAATCGTCAAGCCCCGCCGGCCACCTGAAATTATGGCAGTAAGTAGCAGGCACGCTCCGCGTGCCGTCGCCTCAGGCTCATTCAGTGAATGTTCTGGTGAGGGAGAGAGTGCAACAAAAAACTTCCCGCCGGCAGCCCGGCCTTCGCGGGGTTCTCAGCGATGTATTGCTGAAACCGGCGGAACCGCTCCGCACTCCGAGCCAGATGATCAAAGCTTTCCTCCTGCCAAAAGCGACCCCGCCGCGCCAACAGCCGATTGATTTTGCTCGCCGTAAAGTGTTTCCGGGAACTGCACACGGCCTCGATCTGCGATGCCCCGATCAGGCACACGAGCACATGCACGTGGTTAGGCATGACAACGAAGTCCCCGAGATGATACCGAGTGCCGTCAAACGACCTTAGGCTGTCGGCGACGATTTGCGACATTCGCGGATCACGAAGGACGCACTCCCCAAGACTGCGGTCGAGATACTCCATAAACCGGCGGGTAAATCGTTCATGGTATTCCCGCTCCAGCTCCGGCGAGCGCTCGACTTCGATGTTCCAATCACCGCTCGAGGGATCAATTCTGTGCCACCGAAGCCACGCCTGGCGTTCGGCATGCCACGCCCGCACAAGATCACCTGGAACGGAATCTTCGGTCCGGAACGTAACGAAGTAGGTGACGCCGGGCTGATACCAGTGCGGCAGCGCGCCTCTGCTGATACTTAGCTCCCCATCTTTCTCGAAGAATTTGAAGCTCATGGCTCAGGAAGAGGCGACGGCATTGGTGAGTCCGGGATAAGCATCGATGAGCGCCGCCTCGACAACCGAGGCAATTTCTTCTTCCATCCCATGCCGATGAATGACATGACCCACTTCCAGCCCAGCAAGACGGATGTTTCGGATGCGCTGTAATTTGTTATCAGTCTCGTCACCGTCCAACAGCCGCTGCTCGGCACGAGCGTGCGCGAAGACACGATCGCCCTTGCCTTTGCCGACATAGAACGTCTCCCCGTCGCGCGGATCGATCAGCCGGTAGACGTAATACCGAAGCTTCTCCGCCACCTCGGGTGGAAAGGATTCGACACTCATGCTACCTCCGATTGTCATTGTTTTCCGCGATTTTCCAACCGGCGCCGACGGCACGCGGAGCGTGCCTGCTACTGTCGCGCCGGCGCTTGTAGCAGGCACGCTCCGCGTGCCGTCGCATCTTACCATGCGGGAGACCGGAAAGAGGGATCTCATCAAACAGACGATTTCGCGGATTCGCCGCTTGGCGTCGTGATCGGCGGCGAGCCGATCAGCTGCGGCCATTCCCCGAGCGGTACCCGCGGATGACTTGCTGGACCAATTCGTCGCCGAACCGCCTGGTCAATGGGGCCGAGCGCAATAACAAGCGGTAATAGATCGCACCAAAGATCGCGTCGTTCAGCAGTTCAGGCTCGGTCTCCGACCGCAATTCGCCTGCATTCTTGCCGCGCTGTAGATCGGCGATGGTCGCAGTCCGCCGGGGACTTACCCACCGGGCAAAGAACTCCTGAAGGACGGCTGGCTCGCTCTGGCCCTCGGCGATCAGCCCGGCCACGATCTTGCCGAAGGGCCCGTTGAACGCGTCGATCAGCCGCCGCACTCGATAGCGCAGAGACGCTTCCGCGGTCAGGACCGTCGGCTTCTCCAAGGTGGGAGCCATCCGCTCGCAGAGCATGCCCAACACCAACGTGGCCTTGGTCGGCCACCATTTATACAGGGTGGGTTTGCCGACCCTGGCCCGCTGGGCGACCTCCTCCATGGTCAGGTCGCGGACCGACTTTTTCTGAAGCAGGGAATAGACCGCATCCATGATGGCGTCATGCGACGCCGCCATTTCGCTCGGCGGCCGGCCTTTGCGGCCGCGATGAGATAGATTTCTCACGATGCCATTTTAACAGAACGTATCGTAAAGACAATTGACTTGATGGGCTTCCCGTGTATATAAAACGAAACGTAAAGGAAATGCTAATGTCGGTCGCGTTGGCCGGCTGAATCCGGACGATTCGACCCAACTCTCAAAGGAGAATGCGATGAGCAATCCAATCCGCCCTTACGAGCCCCTCACTTCCGAAAATGCGGCGCTCGTCCTGGTCGATCATCAGGTCGGCCTCATGACCGGCGTCCGTGACTATTCGACCGGGGAGCTCAAGCACAACGTGGTGGCTTTGGCCAACGCGGCCAGGGCGCTGAAGCTGCCGATCGTCGTGACCACGACGGCGCGCGACAGCATGTGGGGTCCGACGTTCCCCGAACTCGTGGAGGCGCTGCCGGGCGCCCAGATCATCGACCGCTCGTCAGTCAACGCCTTCGACGACGAGCGCGTGGCTCGCGCCATCGCGGCGACCGGTCGCAGGAAACTGATCTTCGCCGGCATCTCTCTGGAAGTCTGTGCGGCTTTTCCGGCCATCACTGCCGTGGGCAAGGGATTGGGCGCCTATGTAGCGGTCGATGCGTCGGGAACTTTCAGTGAGACCAAGCGCCAGGCCGGGCTTCTGCGCATGCTTCAGGCCGGCGTCATTGTCTCGGACTACGCGACCTTGATGGTGGAAATCCTCAAGGACAATGCGCGACCAGAGGCCGTCGAGGTCTACGGGGCCATGGACATGCCGTGGGCCAAGCTCGTGGGACAGGTCGCCCAGGCCTACGGGAAGTAAGCGGGCATGTCACGCGAATCTCGCCGGAAACGTTCCATTCTGTTTCAAACGTTTCATCGCGGCCGCCGATGCAACGTTTGAAACAGAATTGAACGTTTTTCGCGTTTTGGGTCGCTGTCCCTTCGCCTCCGCTACTGTGGCGGCTTGGCGCTCTGTTGAATCATCTTGGCCGCGCCGACCTGCTCGAAGGTTTTCAGGTCGGTCCAGAAGGTGCCGGGGCCGGAGAAGATCAGCCGCACTTCCGTCGGGTCGAAGTTTTTGGCGAAGATGTAGCGGTTGTACGCCTCGGGCGATCCGAGCGCGTCCACCAGCAGCTTGGCGCCCTGAGCTTCGGCCGAGCGTTTCATTTGTTCGACGTCCGCCGCGGCCTTGCCGAGGATTTCGGTCCGCTGTGCGTTGAGCTTGGAAGCCTCGAGCTTGATGGCGGCGATCGTCAGGTCGCGCTGGGCGTCGATTTCCGCCGCCTTCTTCTGGCCCTCGGCCAGGGTTCCCGCAACTTTCACCTTTGTCTCCGACGCCACCATTTCGCGGTTCACGTCGACCAGTTTGTTGGCCTGCTCGAGTTCCGCCTGCACGACGGCGGTTTGCGTCTGCTGCTTGAACGTGAGGTCGCGCTCGATCTCGATGTTGGCCCGCTGAATCGTCGCCAGAAGTCCTTTGGTCTGGTCGCGGCCGCTGTTGTCCTTGACGGCGATGTTGCGGATGAGCACCAGAAGCACGTGAATGTTTCGCGCCTCGATGTGCTTCTCCAGCGCGCCGGAAAGATCGAGCTGGAACTTCGATCGGGTATCGCCCTGAATCAGCTCTTTGGCCGTGTATTTCGCGCCTTCGTTCTGGCAGGCGGCCTTCATCGCCGGCTCGATCACGTTGGTGCGCACCTTGGCAACGTTCCCGATGTTGGCGACGATGTTGGGCGCGTCCTCGGGTGTACGGCCCCAGACGACGGTGAAATCCGCCTCGACCTGGTAGCCGTCATAGCTGTAAAAGCGGACGGCGGTGTTGGTGTTGTGGTCCAGCGTGATCTGGTCATATCCAACCGGCACGACCGTGACCTTCACCATCTTGGGATTGAGATAGTAAATGCCCGGCTGAAGCACGCGGTTGAGAATGCCGCGTTGGGTTTGACCGACCACCAGACGCGTGGGAGGCGGCGAATCCGCCGTCGGCTGCGAGGCTGCCGTGCGGATTTCCGTCAGACTCGCGCTGCTGACCGTACCGACGTCGCCCACCAGCCGCGTGACCACGCCGACCGATCCCGGCGGAATCACGACCGCGGGAGCCAGCGTCCAGGTCATCAGCGCCGGGTTCAGCTTGTAAGTTCCCGGCGTGAGAACGCCTTCCTGAACGCCCTTATATCCATCGGGAACGAGGACCGATCCTTCCGGCGCCGATCCGGGTTTGAGCGACTGCTTGAGCGAGATCAGCGCGACCATCGGCGCCGTCGCCGGGTCCTTGAGATTGCCCTCCTCATCCCACTCCCACTTGTCGGGATCGCCCGCGGCCACTTCAACCTGCTTGACGACTTGCCATTCGTATTCCACCGGATCGAAAAAGTAGCGGCCCGGCCCCAATACTTCCTGCTGCACACCCTTGTAGTGCGAGCCCTCCGGCGCGACGACCAGCCCGGCGGGCAGCGCAGAGCCGAATTTGCTGGTGATCACCAGCGCCTCGTCCGGGCCCACGTAGACGCGCATCGCCGACCACTCGAACCCGAGCCACAGGACATAAAGCGCCAGAACGCCGGCAACGGCCTTGACGATGATCGACTTAATGCGATTCATTGTTCACCCCAGTCAGTTTTTGCGCCGCGGAATTCGGCTGCGATTTCACCGGCGCCATGAGCTGCTTGAACAGATCGGCAAACGGCCCGTCAGTGCTGGTCAGGATCGACTTCACCGACGGCGCCAGCTTCTGATAGAAGAAGTATTGGGCGAAGGCGTTGCCGTCGCCAAAGGCGGCGACCTGCTGGCGGAGCGGCTCGGCCTCGGCCTGCTTCTGAAGCAGGATGACCGCCGCATCCGCCTTACCCTGGGCAACGATGGCGTCGGCCTGCTGCTGCGCCGCCTGAAGCTGAAGCTTGGCGACGGCCAGTTCCTGGTGGGCCTTGGTCACCGCCACTCCCTGGTTTTGCTCGGCCTCTTTGACGATGCTGACCACGTCCTTGTTGGCCTCGCCGATCGCCTGGTTCTGGTTGGCCATTTCCGTCTGCGTCGCGAAATCCGCCTGACTTTTTGCAACGATGATCTGCTGTTCGAGGGTCTTGATCTGCTGCTTGGCGATCTCGCGCTCGTTGATCGGGTCCTTGATGGCGTCGGGGGGCACAATGTCACGCACCAGCGCCTGGAGGATTTCGATCCCCTGCTTGCGACACTCGTCGCGAAGCGTGGCCTCGAATTCGGCCTGGAACTTCAGCTTGGTATCGCCGCTGATGAAATCGCGGGCCGTGTACTTGCTGCCGATCAGCCGGCAGAAGCTTCGGGCATTGGGCAGAATCACCGTCTCTTCCAGATAAGGGATCAGGTCTCCGCCATAGCCGTACTGCACGTACCGCAACGGAAGTTCCCCCGGCAGGATCGACCACTCGACAAAGCCTTCGAGCCGGATGTCGAAGCTGTCGGCCGAAGGGAAGGTAATGATGTCGTCCCCCTTCATCTCAAACCGCTGCGATTGGATGCTGACCGGCTTGATGCGCTTCTCAAAGAGGTTGACGTATCGAAGGCCTTCGGGCTCAGTCGCGTTCTGCACGCCCTGCTCGCCCTGGCCGACCAGATAGTCGTTGGGACTGGCCGACGGTTTGCCGGCCATGATCGTGACCACGCCGCGATGCCCCGGATCGACCTGCACCGGCGGCACGAGCTTGATCTCGTACGCATACGGGTTGGCGTAGTCGTTGTTTCGCGTCCCGGGCATCAGCACCATCGGCAGCGGGCCGCGCTGGTTTTTGGCCGGATCGGCAAGCACCTGGCCCGGCGGAAGCGCCTCGCCGAATTTCTTAACGACCAGCCCGACTTTGTCGCTGGGGATCGTCGCGTCGCCTATTCTGATCACCTCGCGCTCATAGTCCCACGGGCTGAAGGAGAAGTACGTTCCCTCGAGATAGACCTGCTCGAGAATGCCATTGCAATCCCCATAGGTTTTCTCCCACTGCGCGTACTGCGATGGATCGACCGGAGGCCTGGGGATGACGACCTGATCTCCCGGCAGGCTGCGCGAGCCGTTCTTCTTGAGCAGAACCAGCACCTGGCCCTGGTGCACGACGACCCGCCGGATCAGCCAGAAGTAGGCGCCGTAAATGAAGGCCAGGGCGAGAATGATGGCGACGAGATTGCGCCATCGGAAGAACCCGCCGAAACCGCCGCGGAGACTGCGGAACCCCGGCGGGCCGCCGGGGCTTTCGCTGCCGGTGCGATGGGGGGATCGAACAAAGTCAGTTCCCGTCATAAGAACCTCCCCGAGGAGTTTTCGGTTGTCAAGCTGCCCAAAGTGGAGATGGATCGACGGATCGGGCTCACGTCTGAAAACGACGGGGATTTCAGTCGTTTCAGAGCCGTTGACCGCACCGGCGGCAGAACTGAGCGAACGGAGGATGCGCCGCCCCGCACGAGCCGCACACGCGCTGCTGCATGCGCATCATGTTTCGCCGGCCCTGCGAGATACTGAAGATCAGCACGACCACGACCAGCGTTGTGATGATGACGAACGCATCAAATTCCATTCGCTCGCCCGTTCGACCTCACGGCTTACTTCGATGCTCCACTTACGGTAGCATCGCGTATCGCCGAAGGCCACATCAATTATAAGACGCCGGTTTTCTTAAACTCGGTTTCAGGCAAGAACCAGTCCTTCAGCCTCGTTTCAGTTTCAGAGTTGTTCCTGACGCAGCGGGGCGACGCGGCATCATTCCTTCACATGCGGATGAGCATCTTCCCAGCGGTATTTCTTGCCAGAGCCACTGCCAAACTGATCACCGAAGATTTCCAAAAAGTAGTTCCAGCCTTTCTCATGTCCTTTTGCCAGCTCATGATCCGGAAGGTTGGAATGCACGAGGGTCACGAGCGTGTCTTCTCCCAGCTTTTTAAAGGTCAGAGTCACGGTTGACTCCTGTCCCAGGGTATTTGGTGAAACCCAGGTATGCTGAATTCGACCTGGCCGCTCGATCTGCGTGAATCGTCCATAGTGGGACGTTCCCTTGAGGGCCCAGAAAAAGAGCCCGTCTACCTTCGCATCCAGGACGAACTTTTCCGCCGCATTCCAGGGATTGCCGGGGATTTTCGCATTCAACCACGCGTCAAACACTTCGTCCGGAGGAGCGGGAATGGTGCGCTCGAACTTGAAATCAAGGGTCTTGGTTGGATTGGTCATCACATGTTCTCCTTTTTCATCTTGTCCTTGAAATATTGCTCAAACTGATCCAGCCGCTCGTTCCAGAACCGCTCGTAGTGGCACAGCCAACGGTGGGCCTGCTTCATCGGCATGGGATTGGTCTGCACGAATTGGAAGCTGCCCCGCTTTTGTCGCGCGATGAGGTCGGCGCGCTCGAGAACCTTGAGGTGCTTGGAAACCGCGGCCAGGGACATTCGGAATGGCTGGGCGATCTGGCTCACCGCCATTTCCTTCCCGGCGATTTCCCGCAGGATCGAACGACGGGTGGGATCCGCCAGCGCGTGAAAGATCCGATCCAATTCCACCGATTCAATGGTTTCCGCCGATTTAACCATATGGTTGAATGATACCACCCGCGCGGGGAAGAATCAACCACTTGGTTGAATGTTTCTGAAGCCCAGGGGCTGGTCATTTGAGCGTGATGCGCCAGATCCCCCAGCTCCCGCCGCGGTTGGAGCGGAAGTAGATGTAGCGGCCGCCCGGGTCCCACGCCGGACTGTCGTCCCAGCTTCCGTTGGTCGTCACGCGCGTGGGCTTGTCGGGGTGATGCATGTCCGTGACCCAGATGTCGAGGTTATTGTGATTGTCGGCGTCGGCGCCGCGATCGGACACGAAGGCGATGCGATTGCCATCCTTGGACCAGACGGGGTCGAAGCTGTCGAAATCGGGGAGGTTGGTGAGATTGACGGCGGCGCCGCCGCGGTCGGACATCCGGCAGATCTCGCGCTTGCCGGTCTTGGGATTGACGAGCGTGAACAGAACGCTGTCGGCCTTGGGGCTGACACGCGGCTGCTCACCCCCGCTGGTGGTGAGGTCGGTGCGGAGCGTGGTGCCGAGCTGAGTCATATACAGCCGCGGATCAGGACGGCTGTCGACCAGGGCCTCGTAGTAAAGCCGGGGCCGGGGGTCCGAATCCAGCGACGGCCACAAGTCGGTCGTGTCGCCACCGGTAAGCTGCGTGATTCCGCCCTCGCCGTTGGCGGCCATCTGCCAGATGCTCATGTGACGCCCGCCTCGATTGGAAGAAAAAACGATCTGGCTTCCGTCGGCGGAAAACGAAGGGCTTAAATCCAGCGAGCGACCGTCGCCGAAAAGGCTCGGGCTCGAGCTGCCGTCCGTTTTGATCATCTGAATCTGCGAACGGAAGCTGTTCTTGTCCTTGCCGCTGAGCACTGCGAACACCAGCCATTGTCCATCCGGCGAGATCGCCAGCGAATCGACCACGCTGCCCACCGGCAGGTTCGTGATCCGTACCGGCGGCTCCGCGGCGGGCCCCTCGGTCACGTCCTTCATCCCAAGCGTCTCAAGCGTTTCGGGAACCACCTGCCAGCCGTCGTCGGTGCGCACGACCTTTGGCCGCAACAGCGTGACAGGCCGCGTCTTCACCTCCGAAAGGATGACGGAGTAATCCTCTTTGCCATTGTCCCAGGCGATCGTGAGTTCCTCAGGAATCCATTCCGTCTCGGCGGTCTTCTTGGTGATCAGCACGTTGTATGTCTTGAGCGTTCCCTGATCGTCGGTCGGCGGAAACGTCAGCTTTGCGAAGCTGGCGCCGGACTGATCGCGCTCAAGGACCTGCCCATCAATTTTCACATCCGCATTGGGCGGGCCGCTGGTAATCCGCACGAGTTTCGTCTTTGGAATCAGGGACACTTCGTAGTTGCGACGGCCGTTGTCCCAACTGATGTTCGTCTCGATCGGGTCATAGCCCGGCTTGCTCGTGGTGATCTTCTGAGGGATGAATTTGCCCGTTCGATCCACCGGGAAGGCGACCGATTTGACGACCAGCGGGCCTTTACCAGCCGCCCGGCCATTGATCGACACGCTCGCGCCCGGCGGGTCCGTGGAAATCTCCAGGTCTTTTCGCATGAACTCAAGCGTCAGCACGTACTGGTTCGTCGAATCATCCCACTTGACGACCTGTTCCGCCGATTGATAGCCCGGGCGCGTCGCAGCGATCACGTGCTGCGTCCACTGATTGTTTTGATCGACCGTGAACGGGAGCGAAAGGGACAGATCGGCGACGGGCCCGTCGCCCTGTGGTTTGCCGTCGATACTGATCGCCGCCGGCACTGGCGTGACGTGAAGCAGAATCTCCCGCGTTCGGGGCTGAAGCTCCAGGAAAAGGTCGGACTTGTCGAATTTGCGCGTCAGATCGACGACCTGTGGCGTGTAGCCCAGGCGCGACGCCGTCACGTGGTGCACGTCGTCGGACCCATGAAACGTGAACTTCTCGGTGATCGGCCCGCGTCCGCGGTCGGTCCCGTCGATGTTGATCGCCGCGTCATCGGGCTTGGCCGAAATCGTGATTTGGCGGGTCGTGGCGCAGCCCGCCAGCAGCGCCATCCACAGGATCGCACTCCATCGCATGCCAGACCTCCAGAAGTGCGACATGGTATCGAGCGATGGTGTGGGCACAATGCCGGCCACGAAGTTCCATTGGCAAACAAGCTGCTGTTGATCTATCGTATTCCCGGGGCGGCTACGCCGGACTCACTGGACGGCATCGGTCCAGTGATCCGGGAGGAGACCTGTCATGCGTCCCACCCGACGTCAATTTCTTGGCAACACGGTTGGAAGCGGTTTGGCTCTGGGGTTTCTTTCCAAACTCGCGCCGGTTTCGGGGGCCGAGGCGAAGCTCGAGCCCGGGCTGGTGAAGCTGGATGACTCGATCGAGCCGACGGTGCGGCTGCTGGAGCAGACGCCGCGGGAGCGCGTGCTGGAGGAAGTCGCCGTCCGGATTCGCAGCGGCCTGACCTACCGGGAGGTGCTCACGGCGCTGATGCTCGCGGGCGTACGCAACGTGCAGCCGCGGCCGCAGGTGGGATTCAAATTTCACGCCGTCCTGGTGATCAACTCGGCGCACCTGGCGAGCATGAGTTCGCCGGCCGGCGATCGCTGGCTTCCGATTTTCTGGGCGATCGACCGGTTCAAGAGCTCGCAGTTGGAAACGGAGAAGACAAGCGGCTGGCGCATGTCGGCGGTGGATGAAGGCCGCGTGCCCCCAGCGGACAAAGCCAAACAGGCGTTCACCGATGCGATGGACAACTGGGACGAAGCAGCCGCAGACGCGGCCGCCGCGGCGCTGGCCCGAACCGCTTCACGGGATGAGTGCTTCGAGCTTTTCGCCCGCTACGGAGCCCGCGATTTTCGCGACATCGGACACAAGGCGATCTACACCGCCAACAGCTTCCGCACGCTGGACGCGATCGGCTGGCACCACGCCGAGCCCGTCCTCCGCTCCCTGGCGTACGCCCAACTGAAATACGACGGACCAGTCCCTTCCAAGTCCGACGCGGCGCCCGACCGCCCCGGGCGGCGCAACGCCGAGCGGGTGAAGGCCATCCAACCCGAATGGCGCAACGGCAAGCCGGACGCCGGCGCGTCAAGGTCCTTGCTGGAGACGTTCCGCACCGGCTCTGAAGAGGAGGCCCCCGCCGCTGTGGTCGATGCCTTGAATCATGGGGCGGTAGCGGATTCGGTATGGGATGCCATTCTTGCCGCCGCCGGCGAACTGCTCATGCGGAAGACCAACATCCTCACCCTCCACGCCGTGACGTCGGCCAACGCACTGCATTACGCCTTCAAGACGACGGCTGATCCCGAATCGCGGCTGATGCTGCTCCTGCAAAACGCGGCGTTTTTGCCGCTGTTCCGCCAGGGCGTCGGAGAGAAGAATCTCTCGTCGCAGCGACTGGACGCAATCGAACCGGCACCGCGCGCGTCGGACTCGAACGATCCGCTGGCGGACATCTTCGCCGAGGCCGGTCACGACCGCCTCTCGGCTACCGGCAAGACCCTGGCCTATCTCCAGGACAGCCACGACGCCCCGAGCCTGATGCACGCCGCCCGGCGGCTGGTTTTCCTGAAGGGCAACGATGCCCACGACTACAAATTCAGCTCCGCGGTGCTTGAGGACTACTTCGACCTCTCGCCCCAGTGGCGTGACCGATACCTTGCCGCCGCCATGTTCTATCTGCCCGGCAGCGGCGCGCCCGACAATGCCCTGGTCCAACGGATTCGCGCCGCGTTCAGCGCATGAAGAGCATTGCCTGAGAGATCAGATTTCCACCGCCTCCAGACGAATCTTTTCCGTCCTGGGAATCGGTTTGGCGGCTTTGAGTTCCGAGCCGGTGGGGTCGGGCTCGCCATCGGGCCAAAGGTGAAACCCGCCGCTGTCGGTGCGGATGCGCCACAGACCCCAGACCCATTTGCCGTCGCCTTCGTTGGCGCCGCGATAGTCGACGTCATGGCTGCCGGGGTAGGTTTTCGTGAGCGTGCAGCGTCCCTCCTTCAGCTCGTAGGAGCCGCGGATGAGAAATTCGCCGACGCGATCGCGGCCTTCCCCCACGATGCGGCCATTGACGAATTCAAGCGTCAGATTCATCCACTGCCGCCCCTCCAGTCCGCGCTGAAGCCAGAACCCTTTCCACTGCCCGCTGGGGAAGCGGGCATCGGTTTCCGTCGCGGAATGCGGGGTGTCACTGCTCACTTCTGGAACTCCTGAAGCGCGAATTCTACGGCAATGCTTGTCCCTTGTCCCACCGCGGATTACCTTGGCCCTACTCTCATGATCAAACTCCTGCGGACAAGCGAGGGTCCAGTTGTCGACTCGCGGGGAAACTTTTTCCTGCTGGACAATTCGTGGGACGAGCTGATCTGTGCGGACGATGCTCCGACGCTGATCGAGGGATTACTTCGCACCGCTCGCCGGGTGCCCGAACCGAGCGATGACTCGCTCTTGGCGCCGATCGGAACCCAGGAGATCTGGGCGGCGGGCGTCACCTACATGCGCAGCCGCGTCGCGCGAATGGAGGAATCGCAATCGGCCGGAGGTGGCGACTTCTACGACCGCGTCTATGCCGCCTCCCGCCCCGAACTTTTCTTCAAGGCCCCTGCCAGCCGCGCGGTCGGCCCCGATGACCGCGTCCGCATCCGCCGCGATTCCAAATGGAACGTTCCCGAGCCCGAGCTTACCCTCGTCGTCAATCCGCATGGCAGCATCGTCGGCTACACCATCGGCAACGACATGAGCTCGCGCGACATCGAGGGCGAGAATCCGCTCTACCTCCCGCAAGCCAAGTGCTACGATGGAAGCTGCGCGATCGGCCCCGCGGTATTGCTCGCCGGCGAGCCGCTGCCGAAGACCACGGAAATCCAAATCGAAATTCTTCGTGATGCCGAACCGGCGTTTGCCGGCGCCACGTCACTGTCGCAAATGAAGCGCGACCCGCGCGAGCTGGTCGAGTATCTGTTCCGCGAGACCAGCTTTCCTTCCGGGTGCTATCTGTTGACCGGCACCGGGATTGTCCCGCCGGACTCGTTCACGCTGGACCATGGCGACGAGATCCGCATCACCATCGAGCCGATTGGCACGCTCAGAAACGTCGTCGAGTAAGTCATGCAGTTTCACGGAAAAAACTTCATCGGGAACCAGTTGTCGGCCGGCACTGGAATCAGCTTTCACGGCGTCGAGTCGGCCACCCAGAGGCAGCTCGATCCGCCGTTCTTCGAGGCCGCCGATTCCGACATCGATCGCGCACTTCAGTTGGCAAGCAACGCTTTCGAGACCTACCGCCGAACCGATCCGACCAAGCAGGGTAAGTTCCTCCGCGCGATCGCCTCGGAGATCGAAGCAATTGGCGACGCGTTGATCGACCGCGCCAATTCCGAGACAGCGCTGGGACTCGAGCGGCTGCGCTCCGAGCGCGGCCGCACGACCGGCCAGTTCCGTATGTTCGCCGACCTGATCGAGGAGGGCTCGTGGGTCGATGCACGGATCGACCGGGCAATTCCGGATCGCAAGCCGCTCCCCAAACCCGACGTCCGCCGAATGCGGTTTCCGCTCGGCCCGGTCGTCGTCTTTGGCGCCAGCAACTTTCCCCTGGCGT
>Ga0210396_10002385_pt1 | contig 19225 bp, 14 predicted proteins | sample IncBWH17OmetaG_FD_155466 | JGI IMG/M metagenome (GOLD analysis project Ga0210396, IMG submission 155466) | Forest soil microbial communities from Barre Woods Harvard Forest LTER site, Petersham, Massachusetts, United States - Inc-BW-H-17-O ... | reverse complement strand
CGGGCCTGATTGTCATGCGAACGGCTGGAATCGGCGCAATGCGTCCTTTTTGATCCAAGCGGCGTAGGGTCGGCTCGCGGCACTAAGCAAAATTACGGGTGCTCGGTTGGGTCAGACCACCGGTAGCATCGCCCAAGTTTTCTCAGGTCCAATCCGGCTACGGCCGCGGGCCGCATGCGGCGGGCTGCTGAACGGACCAGTGCATTTTGGCGAGTGGTCGCGTCAACGCGAGCACGACGTCTTTCGCCGAGCAACATGCCCGGCCCCCCGTCCGCGAGGGCCGAGCCCAGCGTCTGACGGGATAGCGATAATCCGACCGCTGCGCCAGCCCGGCTCGGGGCAAGGCGGCCTCGACATTGATCGAGAGAAACCGGTCGCCGTAAGCGTCCGGCAGTGGGTCGATCGGACGCCTCTCCTTTCCTCCGAACCTCAGCCCGGCTAGGGCTCCGGAATTCATCAGCGGAACCCCTGTTCGGCACCGCTCGCCACAACCCTCTCGAATCGGCTGCTCCGTCCCTACGTTCCAAATGCTCGGCTAATTGGAGCCGGGATCCTCTTTCGAGAGGAGCTATTCTGCCGCAGACTTGAAACCCCAAACGGGCCAGGCCGCGCCAGCCCGTAATCAGTAGCGGAGTGATCAATGCCCGCCAGCCGAGCCTATGGCATGGACCAGGAGTTTTATCGTTGGTCTGCGATAGTTACGCGGCCGGTTCTGCGATGGCCGGATAATGCCCGCGTGGCGCTCGCCGTCGTCGTCAATCTCGAGCATTGGGACTGGGAGGTGCCACCGGGCACGCCGGTCGCGGTATCCCCGCTCGGCGGACCAGAAGGCATATGGACCGGGAACCAACCGAACTTCCCCGATATCGGCGGCTACGGCAACCACGAATACGGCAACCGCGTCGGGGTCTTCCGCATCCTTGCCGTACTTGACAAATACGCCATCACGCCAACCCTGGCGCTCGACAAGGCGGTCGCCGACCACTACCCGTTTCTGGTCGAGGAGGGCCGCAAGCGCGACGCCGAATTCATCGCGCACGGTCTTTCGCGCCGGCGCGTCATCCATATCGAGATGTCCGAAGACGAGGAGCGGCAATACATTCGCACCTCGATCGAAGCGGTCGAACGCGCCACCGGCAAGCGCCCGATCGGCTGGTCCGGCCCGGATTTTCAGGAGACGCCGAACACCCCTAACCTCCTCGCCGCCGAGGGCATTCGCTACGTCTGCGACTGGGGCAACGACGAGCAGCCCTACCGGATGACCCCAAAGACGGGCGAGCTCTATTCGCTCGGGGTCAATGCGTACCTCGATGACAACTACATTCACCTGCACGGCCGTCGCACCATCAACGAGGTCAACCTGCTGTGGCGAGAGTGGTTCGACGGCCTTTATGCCGACGGTGCCAACGCCGGGCGCCTGATGGTGCTCCATCTGCACCCCTGGATCATGGGGCAGCCGTGGCGCATCCGGCATCTCGACGAAGTACTCAGCCACATTTGTGCGCATGCGGGCGTCTGGAAGGCGACCGGCGGCGAGATCATCGACTGGTTCAAGGCACAGGTGGGCTAGCGGCGCCGCGACTCACGGCTAAAGCCACCCGATTTTTGGCGGACGGAGAATACACATGACGCTTCCACCCGGCCGGTTCGACTATGCTCCGATTACCCAGCGACCCATTATTAAATGGCCCGGCAATGCACGGGTCGCGTTGTGGGTCGCGCCGAATATGGAATTCTTCGAGTATCTGCCGGAGGATCGACCCGCACAGCCGGATATCCCACACTACTCGCGTATGGATTACGGCAACCGCGTCGGCTTCTGGCGCATGCTCGGCGTGCTGAACAAGCACAAGGTTCGCGCCTGCTGTTGCCTCAACCTCGAGCTGCTCGATCACTTCCCGGAGATAAAAGATGCCATGATCGCTGCCGACTGGGACTACATGGCGCACGGGCTCTACAACAGCCGACCGATCTACAACTATAGCGAGGAACAGGAGCGCGCGTATTGGCAAGACTTCATCGCGCATCTGCGGGAGATGACCGGCAAGCGGCTGAAGGGACGGCTGGGCGGCGGCGCCGGTTACACCGTGCGGACCGACGATCTAATGGCCGAGGCGGGCTGTCTCTATCACACCTCATGGATCATCGACGACCAGCCTTGGCCGATCAACGTGCGCGGCGGCCAGAAATTTATCTATGTTCCCTACACCGGCCAGACCAACGACGCGGGCATGCTCGCGTGGAATCGCGAGGCCGACTACTTTCTGCAGATGGTCAAAGATCAGTTTGACACGTTGTATCGCGAAGGCGCGGAAAACGGGCGGGTGATGTGCCTGGCGCTGCACCCTCACAATATTGGTCGGCCGAATGCCGCGAAGCATCTCGACGAAGCTTTGTGCTACATCCTTGGCCACGATGCGGTCTGGAACACAACAGCCGACGACATCGCCGAGTATTATATCGCGAACTACTACGACCAGGTGTCATCCTGGATTGCGCAATGCAAAAGGCAGTCATAAGCAGCATGCAGCCGAGTGGGGTGTGTGCCGACTGTCCTCAACTCATCTGTGGGGGCACGAAGCTCGCGTCGCGCGCATCCTGGAGCAACCTGATGGATCTGAAGCTGGCAAGTAAGGTTGTACTGATCACCGGCTCGAGCCGGGGTATCGGCCTCGCGACAGCCAAAGCCTTTGCCGGCGAGGGCTGCCTGTTGATGCTTTCGGCGCGTTCGCCCAAGGAATTGGCCGAGGCCGAAGCGGCATTACGCGCGAGCGGCATTGCGGTCGCTGCGCAGGCGGCGGATGTCAGCAAGCCGCGTGAAGCGGCCGAACTGATTCACGCCGCCATCGCGGCCTATGGCGGGATCGACGTACTGGTCAACAACGTTGGAGGTGGCGGAGGCGGCTCGCGCATCGCCGACAGCACCGATGATGATTGGCGAAGCACTGTAGAGCGCAACCTGATCCAGACGGTGCGGATGATGCGGCTGGCGCTCCCGCGTATGAAGGGCCGTGCGGGCGCTTCGGTCATCAATGTGGCATCGATTTCCGGCTGGTCGCCGCAGCTCGCAATGTCCGGACAGTACGGCGCGGCCAAGGCAGCGCTGATTTTCGATACCGAGCGCTGGGCGCTCGAATTTGTGCCATACGGCATTCGCGTGAACACGGTATCGCCAGGATCAATTCTGACCCCCGGCAATGGTTGGGATCGTTACCGCCTCGCCAACCCGGAATTCTTCGATGATTATGTCCGGTACGGTTTCCCAATGGGCCGTCTCGGCACCGTCGAGGAGGTCGCCGACGTCATCGTTTTCTTGGCATCGTCACGCGCCCATTGGATCAACGGCCGGAACATACCGGTCGATGGACTGGAACAACCGCACGCGCCCCTCGATCGCCGGCCATTCTAAGTCGCGCGGGTAGCGCTCTATCACCTGGCAAATGGCCTCATCAGCTCTCGCGCATCCGCCAGGTTCCCCAATCGTTCGAAGCTCGCCGATCCCGGGGGAGCCGCTGCCGCCGAGCATGCAGCCAAAGGTGTCGAGAATGTCGCGACGGGCCGATTCGACGGCACTCGCCGGCAAATCAGCATAGCCCGTGCGGCGAACATGCTGAGCCAGGCGCGAAGCAGGGTCGTCCGTCATCATCTCCTCCGTCCGGCCAGCTGATCGAGGAGCGGAACGAAGCAGCGGCATTCGTTTGCACCAGGAGCAGCAAGCGCCGGGCTTGATCCTCCCTCCAAGCTCGGCATAGTGCCTGACCAGCGGGGCATCGAGGCCGCGGGCCGGCACGGGGTTAACCGCTTTTGCGGAGGGCGATCGCCTCGGGACCCTGGTCTTGCAAACCCGGCCCGTCGGCCCGGCGTGGGAGCACCAGACATGCAAACCTACGATTACATTGTCGTCGGCGCCGGGTCGGCGGGTGCGGCCGTCGCGAACCGGCTGTCGGCAGACCCGAAGAACCAGGTGCTGTTGCTCGAAGCGGGGCGCGCGAGCCATCCCTGGTCTGCCATCCCGATCGGGATGGCCCGGCTGATCGCCAATCCTGCGGCCAACTGGCTTTATTCCGCCGAGCCCGAGGCGAGCACCAATGGGCGCAGAATCCCGGTGCCGCGCGGCAAATTGCTCGGCGGCTCCAGCTCGATCAACGGGATGGTGTTCGTGCGCGGCCAGGCCCAGGACTTCGATACCTGGGCGCAGATGGGCAACCGCGGCTGGAGCTACGCGGAGGTCCTGCCTTTCTTCAAGCGCATGGAAAGCTATGCCGGCGCCGGCGACGATGCCTTGCGCGGACGCGACGGCCCGCTGCGCGTCACCAACCCGGAACCGCGCGATCCGCTGTTCGCGACGATCATCGAGGCGGCGGCACAAATCGGCATCCGGCACAACCCGGATTACAACGGCGCCAGCCAAGAAGGCATCGCGATGAGCCAGGCGACGATCGCCGCCGGCCGCCGGATGAGCACGGCGCGCTGCTATCTGGACCCGATCCGCAAGCGCCGGAACCTGCATATCGCGACCGAGGCCTTGACCCTGGGACTGGTGCTCGACGGCATGCACTGCACCGGTGTGCGCTACTCCGTTGCCGGCGAAGTGCGCGAGGCCGGCGCGGCGCGCGAGGTCGTCGTCAGCGCCGGCACATTCAACTCGCCGCAATTGCTCGAACTGTCCGGCATCGGCCAGCCCGAACGCCTGCGCAATCTCGGCATCGAGGTCCGCCATGCGCTGCCCGGCGTCGGCGAAAACCTGCGCGACCATTATGTGCCGCGCACCCGCTGGTCGATCGGCAAAAAGGGCATCACCTTTAACGATCGGGGGCGCGGCCTCGGCCTGGTGCATCAGGCGACGCGCTACGCGCTCTTCCGGCAGGGCATGCTGGCTATGGCGGGGGCGCCGATCCGGGCGTTCGTGTGCTCGCGCGAGGGCCTGGAGGCGCCGGACCTGATGCTGGGCTGGATCCCGATGCTGACCGAACCCAGCCCGAGAGGGCCGAGAATTTCCCGCCAGTCGGGCGTGACCCTCTATGCCCACCCGATGCGCCCCGAGAGCAAAGGACGGGTTCACATCACCGCCGCCGACCCGCGCCGAGCGCCCGCGATCAACTTCAATCTCCTGTCGTCTCCGCCCGATGCGGAGCTGACGGTGCGTGCGGTCCGCATCGCCCGCGCGATCATGACCGCTCCCGCCATGGCTCACTTTCAAGTGAGTGAAGTCGTGCCCGGCGCCGATCTGACCACCGACAACGAAATCCTGGACTGGGTGAAAAAGGCGGCGGAAACCACCTACCACCCGGTGGGGACCTGCAAGATGGGGTCCGACCCGATGGCGGTCGTCGATGCCCAGCTTCGCGTCCATGGCATTGCGGGCCTGCGGGTCGCCGATGCCTCGATCATGCCGACCTTGACCTCGGGCAACACCAATGCGCCGTCGATCATGATCGGTGAAAAGGCGGCGGACATGGTGTTGAATGCCGCGTCGTAATCGACTCCGCTGATCCCCCACACGTAGTCCTTGCCATCTCAGCCATCCACCATTTCCCGAGCGACCGCCGCCGTCAAGCGCTGGCCAGTCCGCCGTCCTCGGCACCCCCGACCGGAGCGAGACCCTGCCAGGATGGGCAATCAGGGAGCCGACGCTGTGCCCATTTCCTACCTTTCAGCGATCAGTTAACCTGAGATCGGGGTTTGCCGGCCGTAGTGATCGACAGGCTGCGCCACCGAGAATTTCGGTTCTTCGCGAGACAGGGGCGTACATGCTCAACGAGCAGCAATTGCGGCAGCAGATCGAAGAAGTGCGGACCGGCCGCCGATCGCGACGGGCGTTCCTGCGCGAGATGATAGCGCTCGGCCTCAGCGCTCCGTTTGTGACCCAAATGCTCGCTCATAGCAGGGTCGCGATGGCTGCGTCAGATTTCAAGTACATGCCGGCAAGGGCCGGCGGCGGCGGGACGCTCAAGCTGCTGTGGTGGCAGGGCCCGACGCTACTCAACCCGCACTTCGCGATTGGCACCAAGGATCAGGACGGCTCGCGCATGTTTTATGAGCCGCTTGCAGGGTGGGACCCCGACGGCAATCTGGCGCCGATCCTTGCAGCCGAGATCCCCAATGTCGAGAGCGGCACGGTCGACAAAGACCTCAACTGGGTGGTCTGGAAATTGAAGCAGGGCGTCAAGTGGCACGACGGCCAACCATTTACCGCCGATGACTGCGTCTTCAACTGGCAATACGCCTCCGACCCGGCGACCGCGGCGACGACGTTCGGCAGCTATAAGGACATAAAGGTTTCGAAACTGGACGATCACACGATCAAGGTCGAGTTTCAGAAGCCGAAGCCGTTCTGGGCCGATGCGTTTGTCGGCCCCCGCGGGATGGTTATCCCGAAGCACCTGTTCGAGCAATACAGGGGTGGCAGCTCGCGCGAGGCTCCCGCAAACCTCGCGCCGGTCGGCACCGGCCCATACCTCTTTGTCGATTTCAAGCCGGGCGATCTGGTTCGCGGCAAGATCAACCCGAACTATCACATGCCCAACCGGCCCTATTTCGACGCAATCGAGATGAAGGGCGGCGGCGACGCGGTGTCGGCGGCGCGCGCGGTGTTGCAGACCGGCGAATACGATTTTGCCTGGAACATGCAGGTCGAGGACGCACTCTTGAGGCGCCTCGAGGAGGGCGGCAAGGGCCACGTCGAGATCTTCGCGGGTGGCAATATCGAACATATCGAGATCAACAACACCGACCCCTCCAAGGAGGTCGACGGCGAGCGGTCGAGTGTCAAGACGACCCATCCGTTTCTGACCGATCCGGCCGTGCGCCAGGCGCTGAGCTTGCTCGTCGATCGCCTCTCGGTCGAGAAATTCATCTATGGTCGCACCGGCAAAGCAACCGCTAATTTCATCAATAATCCCCGGCAGTTCGTGTCGAAGGATACCTCGTACGAATTCAATACCGCCAAGGCGACCGACATCCTCGACCAAGCCGGCTGGAAGCCCGGCTCGAGCGGAATTCGAGAAAAGAACGGTATCAAGCTGAGGCTTGTCTTTCAGACCTCGATCAATGCACCGCGTCAGAAGACCCAGGAAATCGTCAAGCAGGCTTGCCAGAAGGTCGGCATCGATGTCGAAATCAAGGCAGTCCCGGCCTCGGTATATTTCTCCTCGGATGTCGGTAATTCCGACACCTATGCCAAGTTCTACACCGACATCCAGATGTTCTCGACGACGATGAACCAGCCTGACCCGGGCGATTTCATGCGCCAATTCCTCTCGTCGGAGGTCGCCAGCAAGGACAATAAGTGGCAAGGCCGCAACATCACTCGCTGGCGAAACGACGATTACGACGCGCTCTACCATGCATCCGAATACGAGACCGACCCAGTCAAGCGCGCAGCGCTTTTCATCCAGATGAACGATCTGGTGATCAAGGGCGTGGTGATCATCCCAGTCGTCTACCGCCCGAGCGTGGCGGCGGTTGCGACCAAGCTGCACGTGCTGCTGTCGGGCTGGGACAGCTACATTTGGAATGTGTACGATTGGTATGCCGATGCGTGAGGTAAGCCAAACGGGCGGGGCGGCCAGCCGCCACGGCTCGTCCCCCGCGCGCTAGTGCTCGGTTATCTCGTCAGGCGCTTGTCTCTGACGCTGCCGAGCCTCTTGGGAATCAGCATCGTGTTATTCGGGTTGCTGGCGCTCGCCCCCGGCGACCCGTTCTCCGACCTCGCGACCGACCCTTCAATTCCGCCCTCGGTCGCCGCCGGCTTGCGCGCAAAATTCGGCCTCGATGATCCGATCCCGATCCGCTACCTGCATTGGCTCGTCGCCATGCTGCACGGCGATTGGGGATTTTCGTTCGCCAGCCGGATCAACGTCAGCACACTGATCGTGCAGCGCCTGCCGACCACGCTCGCGGTGATCGGCGCTTCACAAATCCTCGCCCTGTTGATCGCGGTGCCAATCGGCGTCTATGCCGGCGTCAAGCCGTATTCCCTTTTTGACCAAGTCGCCAGCAGCCTGGCATTGGTAGGCTTCTCGTTACCGACGTTCTTCACCGGCCTCGTCTTCATTCTGTTGTTCAGTGTTGAACTGCACTGGCTACCGTTCGTCTACCGGACAGATATCGGGGGCAGCGGGCCCTCCCTCTACTGGGCCTATGTACGCCAGGCGATTATGCCCGTCGCCGTGCTCGGCTTGTTTCAGGGGGCGGCCTGGACGCGGTTTGTGCGCGCCTCGGTGCTCGATGTGGTCCATCTCGATTACGTGATCACGGCGCGCGCCAAGGGGCTATCCGAGCGCGTCGTTGTGTTTAAGCACATCGTGCGCAATGCGCTGATCCCAGTGGTGACACTCGTCGCATTGCAGATGCCGATCGTCTTTGGTGGCGCGATCATCACCGAACAGATTTTTCGTGTTCCCGGCATTGGCTCGCTGCTGATCAGCGCGATACTAGCGAACGATACCCCGGTGATAATGGCGGTAACCTTTGTCTTCGCCTGCCTCGTCATCCTTTTTAATCTGATCGCCGACCTGCTCTATGGCTGGCTCGACCCCCGCATCTCCTACCGCTGAGCTCCCGGTGGCCGCCACCCCGTTGCCGACCCCGGCCCGTCGCGTGTCGCTGGGGCGCGAGGCGTGGCGACGCTTCCGGCGCCATCGCCTTGCCTTGACGAGCGCAGGCGTTCTTGCCGCGATGATCCTCATCCTGGTGCTGGGGCCACTGCTCTGGCCAGTACCGATAGACGAGATCGATTTCAGCGCGCAGATGGATGGGCCGAGCCTCGCGCATCCCCTCGGCACCGACGACCTCGGCCAAGACCTGCTCTCCCGCATGATCTATGGCGGCCGCATCTCGATGGCGGTCGGCATCGCGGCGATGCTGGTGGCCGTCATCGTCGGCGTTTTTATCGGCGCGGTGGCCGGTACGGCGCGCGGCAGCATCGACATGGGGCTGATGTGGCTGTGCGACCTGTTCCTGTCGTTACCGCAACTGCCGCTCCTGCTGCTGATCATCTATCTATTCCAGCCCACGCTGCGCAAATGGGTAGGACCGGAGGTCGGCACTTTCGTGCTGATCGTCGCGGTAATCGGCGGCTTCCGCTGGATGTCGATCGCGCGGCTGGTGCGCGCGCAATTCTTCTCGTTGCGCGAGAAAGAGTTCGTCGAAGCCGCCCGGGCGCTCGGTGCCTCAACGCTGCGTCAGGTCGTGCGCCACATCCTGCCGAACGCGGTCGGCCCGGTGATCGTCGCCGGCACTATCGAGGTCGCGAACGCGATCATCGCCGAGTCGACGCTGTCGTTTCTCGGCCTCGGTTTTCCGCCCGACATCCCGAGCTGGGGCCGCATTCTCTATGACGCGAAGGATTATCTCGACGTCGCGCCGCATTGGGCGCTGTTCGCCGGCGGCGCGATCTTTCTCGCGGTGATGTCGATCAACTACATCGGCGACGGGCTGCGTGATGCGCTCGACCCGCGCCAGGTCATCTGATCGTGGCCGAAGCGCTGCTCGACATCCGAGGGTTGAAAACGCATTTCAAGACGGATGACGGCATGGTGCGAGCGGTCGACGGCGTCGACCTGACCATAAGCCGCGGCGAGACCCTGAGCGTCGTCGGCGAAAGCGGTTGCGGCAAGACGGTCACCGCGATGACGATCTTGAAATTGATCGCGATGCCGCCGGGCAAGATCGTCGAAGGCCGTATCCTGTGGAAAGGGCGCGATCTCGTCCCGCTCGACGCGGGCGAGATGCGTCATATCCGCGGCCGCGAAATCGGCATTATCTTCCAAGAGCCGATGACCGCGCTCAACCCGGTCTACCCGGTCGGCGAACAGATCGCCGAAGTCGTCCGCGCGCACCAGGATGTCAACCGGCGCGAGGCGATGGATCGGGCCGTCGAGATGCTCCGCCTCGTCCACGTGCCAGCTGCGGAGCGGCGAGTGCGGGACTATCCGCACCAGCTCTCGGGCGGCATGCGCCAGCGGGTGATGATTGCAATGGCGCTCGTCTGCAGCCCCGAACTGCTGATCGCGGACGAGCCCACCACCGCGCTCGACGTGACCGTCCAGGCGCAGATCCTCGACCTCCTGCAGGAGATGAAGTCGCGCTTCGGCATGGCCATCATGTTGATCACCCATGCGATGGGCGTCGTCGCCGAGGTGGCACAGCGCGTCGCGGTGATGTATGCCGGCCGGGTGGTCGAGGAGGCGCCGGCCGAAGCGCTCTTCGCGAGGCCGCTGCATCCCTACACGCAGGGGCTGATCCGATCGATCCCGCGGCTCGACAGCGAAAACGGGAAGAAGCGGCGGCTCGACACGATCACCGGCTCCGTGCCGAGCCTCTTGAACCCGCCGCCCGGCTGCCGCTTCGCGCCGCGCTGCGCGTTTGCCATCGCCGCCTGCACACGGGAGGGGCCGGAGCTGCGCACGATCGAAGGCGACCACAAGGTCGCCTGCATCCTCTATTGATCAGGCAAGTTGCCGCGCGATGAGCGAACCACTGCTGCGCGTGCGCAACCTGGTGAAGAATTTCCCGGTGCGGGGCGGCGTGTTCGCGGAGGCGAGCGAAGTGGTGCACGCTGTGGACGACGTCAGCTTCGAGATAGACGCCGGCGAGACAATGGGGCTGGTCGGCGAGTCTGGTTGCGGGAAGTCGACGACGGGACGCTGCGTGTTGCGGTTGATCGAGCCGACCGCAGGCGAAATATGGTTCGAGGGCCGGAATGTCACCAGGCTCAAGGGCAAGGCGCTTAGCATGCTGCGCCGCAATATGCAGATCATCTTCCAGGACCCGTACGCCTCGCTGAACCCACGGATGGCCGCGGGTGCGATCATCGGCGAGGCTTTGACCATCCACAAACTTGCCAAGACGCGCGCGCAATTCGATGACCGCGTCGTAGAGCTGTTGCAGTTGGTCGGCCTAAACGCCGACCACCTGCGCCGCTACCCACACGAATTCTCGGGCGGGCAGCGCCAGCGCATCGGGATCGCCCGCGCGCTGGCGGTGTCGCCGAGACTCATAGTCTGCGACGAGCCGGTCTCGGCGCTCGACGTGTCGATCCAGGCACAAATTGTCAACCTATTGGCCGACCTCCAAGAAGAATTCCGGCTGGCCTATCTGTTCATCGCCCACGATCTAGCGGTCGTGCGGCACATCAGCACGCGGGTCGCGGTCATGTATCTCGGCCGCATCGTCGAGCTCGCACCGGCCGAGGAGCTCTACGGCAACCCTCGGCACCCCTACACCGAGGCGCTGCTGTCGGCGGTGCCGACGCCCGATCCGACGGCGCGCCGTCAGCGGATTCGTCTCGAAGGCGAGATACCTAATTCGATCCATCCACCGCCCGGGTGCTGCTTTCACACGCAATGTCCGATTCGCGAATTGCCCCTGTGCAGCGTGGAGAGACCCCCGCTCAAGCAGACGACGCAGGGGCATTGGCTCGCCTGCCATCTGCGTTCCTAGCCAAGCTACCTGATATTTTGATCGATCGCGTCATAGGCGGAAAAAGCCACTCGCGGCGACCCCTTTTTCTGGCTTGTGGTCCGAGCGCGGATGCGATACGGCCGCCCTCGGTCGTCGCATCGGCGTTGCTCACCAATCGTTGCGGGCGTGTTTGCAAAGCGGAGCGCCCGGTAACAAGGCGACGCGGCGCATCCGTCGCTCGATTGACGAGGAGCGGACGACCCCCGCGAGCGGCGTCCATTCCGCGTCGCCAAGACCGGCCTGACCGGCGATCGGATCGCCGCGGCGGTTGCCGGCGAACCGGTGCGGGTGATGTTGCCCTCAGGCTCAGGGCGCTCCTCGGCTGACCATGTTTCATTTCGAGCCGGTTGGGGCCGGATGATCCTCACGAGGCGCGGTCCGGCTGGATGCTTTCGGCCGCCGCGCCGTGCGCCGCCGGGTGACTTCCCGCTCGATCCGGCTTAGGCCGACAATCACCGCTTCCAGCTTGTGGCCGAAGCGGTCGAGGCGTTCGTCGATGCGCCGCAAATAGAGCAATACGAGGGTTTCAGGTGAAGTGGTTTCAGCCATCGGTCGAGAGAGGACGGGCAAGTTTGGGCTAAGCTCCTCCAAGATGGGCTCTCACAATTCCCGCGGCCTTGATAATTAGGGCCAAAAAGTTGATCGAACGCGCCACCAAGCGTGGGCGATGGGCAAGGGCATAGGGCGGGTACGGACATGCCACACCCCTGTTGCCAAAAAGGCGCCGAAACGCGTTAGATTCAGGCTTTTAGCCCTAGCGTTTCCGCGCCTTCCGGTGGTTAAGGGTGACGGGCGGGTTGTCTAACTCGATCCGAAATACGCCAAGCTTCTCAAGCTGTCACCCGTCAGACCGAGTAGTACATCTGGAATTCGATCGGGTGGGGGGTGTGCTCGAAATTGTACACCTCCTCCCATTTCAGCTCGATATAGGCCTCGATCTGGTCCTTGGTGAAGACCTCGCCCTTGAGCAAAAAGGCGTGGTCGCGGGCGAGTTCGCCCAACGCCTCGCGCAACGAGCCGCACACCACCGGAATGTCCTTCAACTCCTCGGGCGGCAGGTCGTAGAGGTTTTTGTCGATCGGGTCGCCCGGGTGGATCTTGTTCTGGATGCCGTCCAAGCCCGCCATCAGCATCGCGGCAAAGGCGAGATAGGGGTTGGCGGCGGGGTCGGGGTAGCGCACCTCGACGCGTTTGGCTTTGGGGTTCGAGACATAGGGGATGCGGCACGAGGCCGAGCGGTTGCGCGACGAATAGGCGAGCAGCACCGGCGCCTCGAACCCGGGAATGAGGCGCTTGTAGCTGTTCGTCGTCGGGTTGGTAAAGGCGTTGATCGCCTTGGCGTGGCGGATGATCCCGCCGATGTAGTAGAGTGCGGTCTCGCTCAAATCGGCATAGAGGTTGCCGGCGAACAAGGTGTTCTCGTTCTTCCACAACGACTGGTGGGTGTGCATCCCCGAGCCGTTGTCGCCCATCACCGGCTTGGGCATAAAGGTGACGGTCTTGCCGTATTGCTGGGCGACCGATTGCGCCACGTATTTGTAGATCTGCATGTGGTCGGCGGTCTTAACCAGGGTCGAGTACTCAAAACCGAGTTCGGCCTGCGCCGGGGCGACCTCGTGATGGTGCTTTTCGACCTTGAGCCCCATATCGGCCATCACCGAGAGCATCTCGGCGCGCAAATCCGCTTGGCTGTCGACCGGCGGCACCGGGAAATAGCCGCCCTTGACCGGCGGGCGGTGGCCGGTGTTGCCGTCGGGGAATTCCTTCGCGGAGACATAGGGCCCCTCGGCGCTGTCGATCGCGTACATCGCCCCGTTCATCCCGGTCGCATAGCGCACATCGTCAAAGATGAAGAATTCGGCCTCGGGGCCAAAATAGGCGGTGTCGCCGATGCCTGATGAAATCAGGTATTGCTCGGCCTTTTTGGCGGTCGAGCGCGGGTCGCGGGCATAGGGCTGCCCGGTCAGCGGCTCGTGCACGTCGCAAAAGATGATCAGCGAGGTCTGCGCCGCAAACGGGTCCAAGACCGCGGTCGCGCAGTCCGGCGCCAGCATCATGTCCGATTCGTTGATCGCCTTCCATCCGGCGATCGACGAGCCGTCGAACATCACCCCGTCATTCAGAAAATTCTCGCTGATCGTGCGCAGATGATGCGCCAGATGCTGCCATTTGCCGCGCGGGTCGGTGAAGCGGAAGTCGACGTATTTGACCTCGTGCTCCTTGATCAGCGCCATCACTTCGCCGGTGTCCGACATCTCGGGGTTCCTTTGGTTGAATGAGGTTGAGGGTGAAAGGCCGAGGAGGGTCACACCGCGTCCGGACCCTGCTCGCCGGTGCGGATCCGGATCGCCTGCTCGACCGGCAGCACAAAGATCTTGCCGTCGCCGATCTTGTCGGTGCGCGCGGCATCCTGGACCGCGTGCACGGCGCGCTCGACGAGGGCGTCGTCGAGCACGACCTCGATCTTGATCTTGGGCAGGAAGTCGATGACGTACTCCGCCCCGCGATACACCTCGGTGTGCCCTTTCTGGCGCCCGAAGCCTTTGACTTCGCTGACCGTCATGCCGGTGACGCCGACTTCGTGCAGGGCATCCTTGACCTCGTCGAGCTTGAACGGCTTGATGATCGCCTCGATCTTTTTCATGCTCTCACCACCTCCTGTTGCGTTGCCTAGGGCGGCGGAGCGGCGCCGTTCACTGGACCGCCTCGCCGCGGATCGCCAAGTCGAGCCTTTGCGTTCGACATCGCCGTCGACGCGCGGACCGTAACGATACAACAATCTCATCCCGCTAACTTTTTGATGAAACCCCATTGGCGCGTGAAATGTGGCGCGGCGATCACATCCGAATCTCGGCGAAATCTCGGGCGTTGCGTTGCTGGAGCGCCGTAAACAGGATGGGCCGGTCGCTGTGACCGGCCCCTCCGCACCGCCAGCAATCGGGCTGCGATTCACTCCGCGACGGCGGGGATCTCCTCTCCGTCACCAAAGTTGTAGGCGGTTTCGCCATGAACCGCATCGTCGCCGACGCGCAGCGTCGCCTCGTCCATCCGCAAGGCGACGAAGATCGAGATCACCTTGAGGATGATGAAGGTGGCGACGACGTTGAAGACGATGATGAACGCCGCCGCGTAGACCTGCAGCATGAACTGGTGGAAGCTGCCGTAGAACCAGCCTTGTCCGCTCACGCCCGGCGCGTCCTTTTCGGTCCCGATATACTCGATCATGTCCGGGTTGGCGAGGATACCGGTCAGCAGCCCGCCCATCAGGCCGGCGACGCCGTGGGTTGACAGCACGCTTAGCGTGTCGTCGACCCGGCGGAACAGCGCGGTCGTCTGCACCTTGTTCATAAAGAACCAGGGGATGATGCCGGCGCAAATGCCGATGATGATCGCCCCCCAGCCATTGACGTAGCCCGCCGCCGGGGTGATGCCGACGAGACCGGCGATCATGCCGTTGATCGCGCCGACGACCGACGGCTTGCCGTAGGACATCGAGTCCATGATCGTCCACACCAATAGCGCGACGCAGGTGCACAGGTTTGTATTGAGCACCGCGGCCGAGGCGTCGGCGTTGGCGAAGTAGGGGTCGCCGCCGTTGAAGCCGTTCCAGCCGAGCCACAGGATCCCGGCGCCGACCAGCGCCATCAGCAAACTGTTCGGCGGGAAATGGTCGCGATCCTGCTGAATGCGCGGCCCAATCACTGCCGCCGCGACAAAGCCCGAGGTGCCGGCGGCGAGATGGATCACATAGCCGCCCGAGAAGTCGAGGGCCCCGAGCTGGGCGAGCCACCCGCCGCCCCAAATACTGAAGGCCCCGACCGTGTAGACGAAGGTCATCCACAACGGCACGAAGATGATCCACGCCTTGAAGCTCATCCGCCCGATCAGCGAGCCGCCGAGGATGATCACGGTGATCGCGGCGAAAACGAACTGGAAGAACATCATCGTCGCCATCGGGAAGGCCAGCGGCGGCATGCCCGACGCGGCCGCCGGGATCGTCGCCTGTCCGGTCAGGAAGGCGGCGGAGAGGGCCGGCTGCGGTGTACCCCAGAACGGGAACATTTGCGGGCCGAAGGACATGTTGTAGGCCCACAGCACCCAGACGACCATCACCGCGGCAAAGGCGTACAGCGCCATGAAAGCCGAGTTGATCGCCCATTTCCTTTTGACGATTCCTCCGTAGAGGACCACCAGCCCGGGCACGCTTTGCAGGCCGACAAAGGTTGCGGCGGCCATCTGCCAAGCATTGGAACCGGTATCAAGCCATTTTGGCGTTGGAACTAACATCTCTCTGCCTCTTAGGGTTGTTATCGGACCCAAGCGTTCAAACCGAGCCCTCCACTGGCGAATGCAGCAGCGCATCCCCTCGGGATCGGGTTGAGGCAAGATTTATGCCTAGATTGAAAACCTCGCCGGCCATGGACGAGCCGCTCGTTCGACGATGTTCGATCCGCCTGGGCTCGCACTGCGACGCACCCGCACCGGGGGAAGCATTGCTCGGCGGCCGTCGGCGATCGATAGTTCCGCGAGAGCGGCAGACGCCTTCGGATTTCGGTGACTTCCGGTCGGCCCGCGGCGGAAATTCGACACTGGCGCCGTGCCAATCCCGCGAGCGCGGCAAGCCGGCCGTCGTCATCGAGCTCGATCGCGGCCCGGTTGCGATTCGCTGTCCGCGGCGATCACCGACACGTGGATTTGCCGGGATGATCCAAGACCGCGATTTGGCTTCGACCGCGCCGCGGGTAAGCTCCAATTTCGCAGCCATCGACCAGGCGAATTTCCCAATCACGCCTGCAGGGTGGAAGTAGCGGGAAGGCTTTACAGGCGGGTTCGAGCTGGCAGACTCATTGTCGTGCGAGCAATACGCCCCGTTATTAGGCATTTTTATGCCGAAATTATAGGCAAACTAACCGGAGCGTTCATGAATACGCTCTAAAGCCTCAATTCAGCGAGTTTGCGAAAGCCGGAGGGCAGAAATTGGACAGACCGCAGCAATCCTCGGGAACCGCGCTCGACATGGTCGTCGCAGTCAGGGAAAATCGCGCCGACGGTGTGAAGCGGCGCATGCGGCGGCGCATCCGCCAAACCATCGCGGTACGATTTGACGACAGGTAACCCGACGGAAGCGATGTGATGGCGACGGTTGAGGTCGGCGTCCAGGCGCGCGTCGGGTTCGCGTCGAAGACCGGGCCCCGCTCGCAAAACGAGGATTTCGCCGCCGCCCTCTACGGCGCCGAGCTGCCCGAGCCGCGGCAGGAAGTGATCGCGGCGATCGCCGATGGCATCGGCAGCGCCAAGGGGGGTCGCACCGCCGCGGAAACCGCGGTGCGCGGGTTCCTCGACGGATTTTGCGACCTGCCCGAGACCATGGAGGTGCAGCGAGCGGGTGCCCGGATCGTCAGCGCGCTCAACGGCTGGATCAACACCCAGGGCCGCCAAGACCCCGAGCTTGCCGGAATGGGTTGCACGTTCACCGCGCTGATCCTACGCGGGCGAGTCGTCCACCTTTTGCATGTCGGGGATACGCGCGCCTATCGATTGAGTAGGGAACGCCTGACTTGCCTCACCGTCGACCATGTGCGCCAAGATGGCTCGGGTCGCTCGCACACCCTCAACCGCGCGCTCGGGGTGGAGGCGGAAGTGCGCCTCGACTACGCCACGCAACCGGTAGCGTTGCACGATCGCTTTCTGTTGTGCAGCGACGGCGTGCACGGGTCGCTCGCGGAACAGAGCATCGCCGACATCCTGCGCGACCGCTCCGCTCCCGAGGATACCGCCGGCGCATTGGTTGCGGCGGCGCTCCAATCCGGCAGCAACGACAACTGCACCGCCTTGGTTCTCGACGTGGTAGCACTGCCGACGGGGGGATCGGCCGACATCGACGCCGCGATGCTGCAGCTGCCGGTGATCCCGCTACCGGTCCGCGGCGAGACGATCGACGGGTTTGTCTTGAAGGCCCTGATCTCCGAGGGCCGCTACAGCCGGCTGTTCGGCGCGGAGGACGAAGTCGAGGGCGGCACCGTCGCGTTGAAGTTCCCCAAGCCGCAATTCACCGGCATCGATGCTTACCGCGCGGCGTTCGTCCGCGAGGCCTGGGTCGGCGCCCGGGTGCACAATCCCTGGGTCGGGCGCGTCATCGAACTTCCACCGGGACGCCAAACCTGCCTCTACACCGTCATGCCGCTCTATCAAGGCGAACTCCTGGAAACGAGGCTGTCGCGCAGCCCGGCGCTCGGCTTGGAAGAAGGGCGGAACATTACCGTGACCTTGGCGCGCGCAATGGCGGCGCTGCATCGCAACGGAATCATCCATCGCGACATCAAGCCCGACAACGTGATCCTCGAAGGCGGCGGGCCCTTGAAGCTGATCGATCTCGGGGCGGTTCGGGTGCCTGGACTGGAGGATTTTCCGCCCGAGAACATTCCCGGTACCGCGGCCTATATGGCGCCCGAGATGTCCGAGGGCGAAGCCGGCAACGAGGCCACCGACATCTACGCTTTGGGGGTCACAATGTTCCGCGCGTTCACGCGGGAATTTCCGTACGGCAATGCGGACGCCACCGGCCCACCGCGGCGCACCAGACCGGCGGATTTTTCGGTGCTGCGGCCGGATCTTCCTGCCTGGCTGCAGACGGCGCTCGTCCGCGCGATCGCACTCGATCCGGCGCGGCGCTTTCACGACATGACCGAGTTCGCCCTCGAGATGGAAGCCGGGCCGGCGCGCGCCCGGACCGCCGCGACCCGGCCGCTCACGCTTTACGAGCGCGCCCCGCTACGGGTCTGGCAAGGTGTAGCCGCGCTGCTGGCGCTGGCACTCCTCGCCTCGCTGCTGATGCGCTGAGCTTTAGTGTTTCAGCCTCATGACCTGATGATGGCGAAAAAGCCCATGCACTGTTAGGGCGACGGCGATCTGCGCCGGGCTGCTGGTCAACAGCCTGCCCTCGGGCTTGACCCGATGGGGCGCGATGGCGGTGCACAACAGCAAGCGCGCCAAAACCGACCCGTGGATCGCGCGGCTGTTCGAGACGAAGCCGCGCCCCTCCGCACCCCCGCGAGCGCGGGCCTGCCTGGGGCTGGCTCTGGTGGCCGCCGTGGCGCCGGCCAACAAAGGTGGGGGCATCGCCCTGGGCGGTGATGGTGCGCGGGACCGACTTCCGTCGCGCGCTTTCGCCCGGATGATGATAGGGGCGGTTTGCCAACTTGCTCCGGATTGTGAGTTCCTTGACAAGCCCCGAGTCCGACCGGCTTGCGCGCGGTGCCGTCGTCTGCCGTGGTTTGCGGCCGGTTGTCACGCCGGCCGGGGATTGTTACATTATCGCTGCAGAAGCCGCGGGGCCGACCCGCCGGCGCCGGTTTGCCGCCGCTATGAAGATCCTCGCCTGCAACAGCAATCGGCCGCTTGCCGAAGCCATCGCAGCCTATCTCGACTTGCCGCTGACCAAGGCGAGCGTGCGGCGCTTCTCGGACATGGAAGTGTTTGTCGAGATCCTTGAAAACGTGCGCGGCGAGGACGTTTTCGTGATCCAGTCGACGTCCTACCCGGCAAACGACCATCTGATGGAATTGCTCGTCTGCCTCGATGCGCTCAAACGCGCCTCGGCGCGGCGGGTGACGGCGGTCATTCCCTATTACGGCTATGCCCGGCAAGACCGCAAATCGGGCTCGCGCACCCCGATCTCGGCCAAGCTCGTCGCCAATATGATCACCGCGGCCGGGGCCAACCGGGTATTGACGCTCGATCTTCACGCCGGGCAAATCCA
>Ga0210396_10002384_pt1 | contig 19229 bp, 20 predicted proteins | sample IncBWH17OmetaG_FD_155466 | JGI IMG/M metagenome (GOLD analysis project Ga0210396, IMG submission 155466) | Forest soil microbial communities from Barre Woods Harvard Forest LTER site, Petersham, Massachusetts, United States - Inc-BW-H-17-O ... | reverse complement strand
GGATTCACTTCAATTTTGTCGGCAATGATTTTTTGCGCCTGGCCCGTGCCAGGCGCGTCGGAATCGATCTCAAACGCAAATTGTATGCCGTCAACTTCGCGATAATCGTGGAACACCGATTCCCAAGGCACATCCCTATCGCCGACTTTGCGCGTGCCTTCCCACTTGATCAGCCGGAATGACTCCGCGTCAAAGAAATAGTTGCGCATGTCGCCTTTTTTATTGGTCAGTTTCAAGCGATATGCAGGCTTGCCGTCAACGTCTTCTTTCCCCACGAGAGCGATCAGATTGCCTTTTTGTTTGTAATCGACCAGTGGGCCGTCAAAGTCCGATTCGTCAGAAATATTACTGATGTCCTCGGCGGTCATCGGCTGCACCGTTTTATTCTCGGTGAAAGGGTTGAGAATCCACCCCGTGGACTTGCCGTCGTAGCTGCGCACCAGCGTTTGGCCTTGCACGGTTACTTCAATGTGCATTTTGCCGGGCCGCTCCAGTTCCACCAGAAATGGCCCATCGGCGCCGGGGCCAAAATTGATGGTTCCGGAGATTCGTTGCGAGTGCACCGCCTTGATTCTGGCCACTCCTCCGCGCGCAGCCAGAACTTTGTTAACAATCTCGTCGGCCGTCTGTGCTGAAGCCAGTACCGGAAGAAGCAAAATAACCACGAAGAGCAAAGGTTTTATTTTCATAAAGCAGGACCAACTTCCAAGCCAGTTCTCTCCAGAGATAATGGTATGGGCAGGGGCTGCGAAGGTCAATTTGGAGCGCTAGCTTTTGGGATTAGAACGAATCAAGATAGGACAAAACTGATTACGTTTTTGCTTTTTCCAGGGCGGCGGTAAGCGCGGGCATAATCTCAAAAATGTCACCAACGATGCCGTAATCGGCAATTTCAAAAATCGGGGCGTTTTGATCCTTGTTGATGGCCACGATCGTGCGCGCACCCTTCATTCCTACCACGTGTTGAATCGCGCCGCTGATGCCTAGCGCGAGATAAAGTTTCGGGGCCACGGTCTGTCCCGAACTGCCGATCTGGCGCTCCATGGGTAACCAACCTTCATCGCAAATCGGTCGGGATGCGGCCATTTCCCCGCCGATTGCCTTCGCAAGCGCTTCCGCCTGAGGGATGTTTTCTGGCGCTTTGATACCACGCCCGATGGAAACAATCACCGGGGCTTGCGTCAAATCCACCGACGACTTGGCTTCCTTGAAAAGCTCCAAAGGTTTGGTTCGAATTTGTTCAGGTTTCAATTCCACGGCAATTTTGTTAATTGGTGCCTTGCCACTGGGATGCGCTTTTAACAAATCCGCACGAAACGCTCCGGACTGAAACGAACCGAACCACGGAGACGCGCCCTGAAAGGTGACGTCCGCCACCGTTTTTCCTTGAAACATCTGGCGCACAAAAACAACTTTGTCACCTTCTTTGTGAAAGCTGACACAATCCGCGATCATGCCTTTACCCATCATGGCAGCGAGCTTGGGAGCGAAATCGCGCACTTGATACGTGTGCGGAAATAAAACCAGATCCGGTTTCGACGAGCCGATGACCTGCGACAACGCGAGAGAATATCCGTCCGGCGTGTAGGCTTCCAGCAAGTCATGCTCCAGCAGCAAAATTTCCGCGATATTCTTGCTCGCCAGGTCCTCAGCGAAATTCGCAACGCCCTTTCCAATCACCAGCGCGCTGATGGCGCTGCCGGTATCGGCGGCAATCTGCTGCGCGGCCACCAGAGTTTCAAAGCTGGTGTTATTCCATTTGCCTTGGCGCTGCTCGGTAATTACCAGGATTTTCATTTACGTTCTCGATCCTTCAGCACGCCGCAAATCATTAAATGACACGGGCATCGAATTTCAATTTCTCGACCAGCTTGGTGGCCATTTCCGCCGGCGTGCCAGTTAGGAATTCGGTCTTTTTGGTTTTCGTGGGCACATAAATCTTTTCGATCTTCTGCGTGGGCTCAGACTTCACGCCCAGCGATTCACGCGTCATGGAAGCAATTTCTTTTTTCTTCGCGGCCATGATGCCCTTGAGCGTAGCGTAGCGCACCTTGTTAATCCCGGACTGAATGGAAAGCACCGCGGGTAACGGACATTCAATGTGTTGAAACCACCCGGCCTCCAGTTCCCGCTTCAGCCGCATCTTTTTTTCCTGTACTTCGATTTGCATGATGATCGTGGCGTGCGGCAGATCCAGAAGCGTCGCTACCAGCACACCTGTCTGTCCAAACCCGTGGTCATCGCTTTGCAGGCCAGTCAATATTAAATCGGCATTTTCCTTGCGCAAAGCTTCCGCAAGCGTGCGCGCGGCACTTAGGGGATCGAGCTGAGCGAACTGATCGTCCGAAATGTGAATTCCGCGATCCGCGCCCTTGGCCAAAGCTTCCTTGATCGTCTGCTTCACGCGTTCGGGGCCCATGGAAAGGGCCACCACTTCGCCGCCATGCTTCTCCTTTAAACGCAAAGCTTCTTCGAGCGCGTAGCTATCCGGCTCGTTCATCTCAAATCCAATATCGGATTCCTTGATCCAGTTGCCGGAAATAGAGAGAGGCGCATCCTTGGCGGGAACCTGCTTGATGCAAACAATAATTTTCACGATATTTTTCCTGGCAAAAGCGGCGCAGCAGCGTCTATTTCCCGCTCCAGCGCTTAAAGATTAACGCGGCATTAGTGCCGCCAAATCCAAAAGAATTGGATAGCGCATAATCCAGCGTAGCTTTGCGCGCCACATTCGGAACGTAATCCAGATCGCATTCGGGATCGGGCGATTCGAGATTAATCGTTGGCGGTATCACTTGATCGCGCAGCGCCAAAACGCTGATGCCCGCCTCCAACCCTCCGGCACCACCAAGCAAGTGCCCGGTCATCGATTTGGTCGAGCTAATCGGTACGCTTTTCGCACGGTCTCCAAAAACACGCTTGAGCGCCCGTGTTTCAATGACGTCGCCCAATGGCGTGGATGTGCCATGCGCGTTCACATAACCAATATCTTCTGGTGTGAGCTTTGCGTCTTTGATGGCCGCGCGCATTACGCGAAACGCGCCGTCGCCATTTTCCGCAGGCTGCGTAATGTGATACGCGTCGCCAGACATTCCATAACCGACAATTTCTCCCATGATCGGCGCATTTCGTTTTTGCGCATGCTCCAACGATTCCAGAATCAAAATCCCCGCACCTTCGCCCACCACAAATCCGTCGCGTTGCGCATCGAAGGGGCGGCTGGCATGCGAGGGATCATCATTACGGGTCGAAAGCGCTTTCATCGAAGAAAATCCGCCCACACCCATCGGCGTGATCGTGGCTTCCGTGCCGCCGCAGATCATCATTTCCGCCGCACCACGCTCAATAATTTTGAAAGAATCGCCAATGGCGTGCGCCGAAGCAGAGCACGCTGTTGCAGTCGCGGAATTCGGTCCACGCGCACCGTAACGAATAGAAATATGCCCGGAAGCGAGATTTACGATAGCCGACGGGATAAAGAAAGGTGAGATACGGCCCGGACCGCCTTGCATCAACTTGATATGTTCGCGCTCGATGATGTCGAAACCACCGATGCCCGATGAAACGTAAACCCCAACTTCATCCAGGTCCGAATCTTCCCTCTTCCAACCGGACATCTTGATCGCAAAGTCCGCGCCCGCCAGAGCCACCTGAATAAACCGGCCCATTTTTTTCAGTTTCATTTCTTTTTTTTCAATCCAGCGGAAGGGATCGAAATTTTTTATTTCGCCGCCAATCTTGCAATCGAATCCCGTAGTATCGAACAGCGTGATAGGCCCCACGCCGCTCTTACCCGCGACGAGGTTAGACCAACTCTCCTCCGTGCCGGTGCCCAGCGCGCAGACCAATCCAACACCCGTCACAACTACACGGCGAGTCAACTGTTTGGTGCTCCCTGTTGAGGTGATAAGACCGTGACTTACTTTCCCTTGGAGTGCTTATCGATATATTCGACGGCATCTTTTACCGTCGTCATTTTCTCGGCGTCTTCATCAGGCACTTCAATCCCGAAACTTTCTTCGAAGGCCATCACCAACTCCACCTGGTCGAGCGAATCTGCTCCCAAGTCGTCCACGAAAGACGCTGTAGGCGTAACTTCCGCTTCATCGACGCCTAGCTGCTCGACAATAATCTGCTTAACGCGTTCTTCCACACTGGCCATTCCTGTTTCCTCCGCGATCTGCTATCGCTTGGTTTGCCTTTTACCGATGAGGCTCAAGGTCGTTCTGGAAAATTGGTATCCGCTCAGCCGGGCGTAGGTGCCAGCTTTACCGCTGAATATCGATGGCGCCGATAACCCGTTCATTCTAGTCACCGTATCCTGTTAGGTCAACTTTAACGGCTTTTAAAGCGCTCCACCGGTAAATCATGCCAGGTACATCCCGCCATTTACGTCCAGCACATGCCCGGTTATGTAAGCGGCTTCATCGCTAGCCAAGAAGACGATCGAGGCGGCCACGTCGCGCGGCACGCCCAGCCGTCCGAGCGGGATCCGCGTCTTTAGCTCCTCTTTCACTTTGTCGGACAAAACATCGGTCATGGGCGTTTCAATAAATCCCGGCGCCACGGCGTTCACAGTAATGTTTCGTGAAGCAATTTCCATCGCGATGGCTTTGGTTAACCCGATCAGCCCGGCTTTAGCGGCCACATAATTGGCTTGCCCGGCATTGCCCATTTGCGCCACCACGGAGCTTACGTTGATGATGCGTCCAGAGCGCGCGCGCATCATGACGCCGAGCGCCTGCTGAATGCACAAATGTGCGCCGGTTAAATTGGTGCGAATCACCGCGTCCCAATCATCTGGTTTCATCCGCACAGCGAGGCCGTCGCGAGTTATCGCGGCGTTGTTGACCAGAATATCCAGGCGGCCGAATTTTTCGATGACTTGCTTGAAGCCAGCTTTTATTTGGTCTGCGTCGGCTACATCCATTTTTATGGCAATGGCTTCCCCGCCGGCAGCGGCTATTTCGCCGACCAGCAGGGCAAGTTTTTCTTCCGTGCGCGCGGCAACGGCCACTTTGGCGCCCGCAACCACCAGCGCCTGCGCAATGTCCCATCCAATTCCCTGAGACGCCCCGGTTACCAATGCAACTTTATCTTTTAAACTGAACATCTACTGAACTGCCCCCTGAAACTTTTTAAATCGCACAGTTGGTCGGTTATCGCGTAACGTTCCCGTGTTTACGCCGCGTCGGAACGCGCCCCGGCAATCTTCTCTACGGTCTTCAGCAAACTCGTCTCGTCTTCCACGTTCAACGTAGCTACCGAGCGTTCAATTTGCCGTAGCAGTCCGGTAAGCACTTTGCCGGGGCCAACCTCAACAAACGTGTTGACGCCTTCTTCAATCAACAGCCGCACGGATTCTTCCCAGTGCACTGCCGCAGTAACCTGCCGCACCAGCGCCTCACGCGCCTGCTCGCCGGTCTCGATGGTGTCGGCATCCACATTGGTGACCAGCGGAACGCGCAACTTATCAAAATGCGTTTTCTTCAGCTCCAGCTCTAATTTTTCCTGCGCCGGCATCATTAGAGCGCTATGAAAGGGCGCAGATACCGGAAGAATCGTGGCGCGTTTTGCGCCCGCCTGAGAGGCCAGCTCCACGGCGCGTTTAATGGCATCAGCGTCACCAGAGATCACTGTTTGATCGGGAGAATTCAAGTTCGCCGGAGCGCAAATCTGTCCCTGCGCCGCGCGCTTGCAAACATCGCTCACCACCGCGGGCGAAAGTCCCATGATCGCTGCCATGGCGCCCTTGCCAGCGGGAACCGCTTCCTGCATATAATTGCCGCGCTTGCGCACCAGCCGCACCGCATCGGCAAACTTCAGCGAACCGGCGGCCACCAGCGCTGAATATTCGCCAAGGCTATGCCCAGCCACAAAATCCGGAGCAAGCCCCTTTTCTTCCAACACGCGATAGGTGGCCATTGAACAGGTCAGAATCGCCGGCTGCGTGTTGGCGGTAAGCTTCAGGTCTTCTTCCGAGCCTTCAAAGCACATTTTTGAGATGGAAAATCCCAGCGCTTCGTCGGCTTCGTCAAAAACGGCTTTCGCCGACGGATACATCTCCGCCAGTTCTTTGCCCATGCCCGGATATTGCGAAGCCTGCCCGGGAAATACGAATGCTACTTTGCCCATTTGTCTTCCTGTCTTATGTCTTTCGCATTTCTGGCGCGCGAATGCCGGGACGGTCTGGGTGTACCGCGGCGGCCGAAAGCTCCTGTTCGATTTTGTCGTTCATTTGCGCACGCGCGAGTCCCGCCGCGACGCGAATAGCATTCTTAATAGCGTTGGCGTTGGATCGCCCGTGGCCGATGACGCACACGCCACGCACGCCCAGCAGCGGTGCGCCGCCATATTCGGTGTAGTCGATGGTCTTCTTCAACCCTTTCAACGCTCCACGCGAAAAAAGAAATCCCACCTGCGACGCCAGCGAACTTTGTATGGACTTTTTCAGCAAGCCAAAAATTTCCAGCGCCAGGCCTTCGCAAATTTTTAGCGCGACGTTGCCGATAAACCCGTCGCACACGATCACATCCACAATCCCCGAAAAAAGATCGCCGCCTTCCACGTTGCCCACGAAGTGAACGGGGCTTTTCTTCAGGCGCGTATACACTTCGCGCGTCAATTCGTTGCCTTTAATTTCCTCTTCGCCGACCGACAGTAACCCGGTTGCCTTTAATTTCCTCTTCGCCGACCGACAGTAACCCGACACGGGGCCGCCGGTTGCCAAACGTCGCGCGGTAGTACATCTCGCCCATCACCGCAAATTGCACCAGGTGCTCGGGCTTGGAATCGACGTTGGCGCCAACATCCAGCAACACAGAAATGCCGCCTTTGGCGTTCGGAAACGGCGCGGCCAGAGCCACGCGGTCGACAGATTCCAACGTCCCCAACAAAAATCTCGCCACGGTCATAACCGCGCCGGTATTTCCAGCGCTCACCAGGCCATCCGCCTTCGCTTCGCGAACGAGACGCGCTGCCACATGCACGGAGCTGTCTTTCTTCCTGCGAAACGCCTGCGCCGGATGATCATCCATGGTGATCACTTCGCTGGCGGCCACAATCTCGATCGGCAGGTTGGGCGCGGCATGCTTGGCCAGTTCCGCGCGCAACGAATTAGGCTGTCCCACAAGGATAATACGCACGCCGTACTCGCGTGCGGCTAGCACACTGCCCTCCACCTCGGGCCGGGGCGCGTGGTCTCCGCCCATGGCGTCAACTGCAATCGTGATCATTGGATTTCGTCCGCAGACTACGGGAGATTAAGAGCTATGCCGGTTCTTGAGCGGCTTTCCCTTTGTAATAACCACAGTGGGGACAAACCTGGTGCGGCTGCTTCATTTCATGGCAATTTGGGCACTTGCCGAGCGATGGCTTGGTCAAAAAATCGTTAGCCCGCCGGGTGCTGGTGCGCCGCTTGGAATGCCGTCGTTTAGGGTTAGGCATGACACTACTCCTTGTTCCGCGCGCTGGCGGAGATAAATCGGGCCTTTTACAGCCCGGAAACTATTGTTTTTTCAGCCAGTCTTGCTTGAGGCGCGCGAGCGGGGCCAACCGTGGGTCCGTCGCGTGGGTCTCACACCGGCACTCTTCGTGGTTCAGGTTTGCGCCGCAATTGGGGCACAAACCTCGGCAGTCGCTCTGGCAAATCACCTTCAAAGGCAACGCCAGCAGCACCTGCTCTTTCACCACATCGGCCAGGAAGAGACCTTCACCCTGGAAGAATCCAATCTCGGTATCGTCGTCCTTCAGCCGGTCTTCTTTCGGCTTCTCATCTTTGGGCAATGGCGCGTAGAACAGATCGAAAGCGCGGTTTACTTCCTCCACCACTGGCTCCAGGCACCGCGCACACTGTAGCTCGATTTTCGTATCGAGCTGGCCCTCCACGCGAATCTGCCCTTCCAGCAGCTCCGCCGTGGCGTTTACTTCCAGGGGTTCTAGTTGCTTGATCTCCGAGGAATGAAAATCGACGCTTCCGGGCGCATATGTCTTCCGGATCCGCAGCTTGCGAACGGCCAGATCCTTAACGTCAAGGAACATGTCGGCAGCGCCTCCGCGCGTAGGTTCATGCCTTATCATTATTGATTCGCGGAGCGAGCAAGTCAAGGAATCGCACGCCTTCGGCGGTTAATCAGTTCTGGCTACTACTCTAATCAGGCTTGTCTTCCTTGAATGGTAATTCGGAGAACAAAGCGTGCATGTACCGCTCAGGTGCAGCTACGAACCGGCTTACAAGCTGGAACGGCTGGCTCTCGCGGTAGGAGATTTGGTGGACCGCCCCCCCGTCAAAAGAGAAAATTTGCGCTTCGGGGTACGCCAATAATATGGGGGAATGTGTTGCGATCAGGAATTGGATATTGTCGTTGTCAGTTAACAATTCGTGGAGCAGAACCAGAAAGCTAAGCTGACGCTGCGGTGATAGTGCGGCCTCAGGCTCATCCATCAGATAGAAGCCTGTACGGGTGAAGCGATTTCGCAGCAACGAGATAAACGACTCGCCGTGCGACTGGTCATGGAGGCTCTTGCCGCCGTAGCTGTTCGATGCCCCGACACTATCGACGTGACTCGCAACATTGAAAAAACTTTCCGCCCTGAGGTAGAAGCCAAGTCCAGTTTTCTTCGTAAACGACAGCCTCAAAGCCTTCACCAGAGGATCGATGGACCTCACACTCGCCGTTGTGTTCGGTGAGAAATTCCTGTTACCGCCCTCAAGCCCGAATCCATAGTGAGACGCGGTCGCTTCCAACAACGTGGATTTCCCGGTTCCGTTTTCGCCTACGAAGAAACACACTCGGCTACTGATCTGAAGAGAGTGCATTGATGCGATCGCGGGAATGCTAAATGGATACTCGTTCCACTCGGTCACACGCTGACGAAGCAACGAGATTTCCTTCAGTCGCATCATTTGCAGAGTTTTCCAAGCAGGAACAATCTTATACGGCCTACCCTGAAAGAGGCTCAGACATAAACCCGGGTCCAAAATTTCAGACTACTCCCACCCGTATTAATGTGGCTTGAATGTCTTCCCAGTCTCAAGTAGCGTCTTCAGGCGGGAAAGTATACGTGGCCATCCGTCGGCGCAGGCCGCGTAAGTAGGATCATCCTCGGCCCACTCGTCATGCGTAACTTTTACTTGTGTGGCTTCCGTCTCGGGCACCAGTTCGATAGTTGCGCGTGACGCCTTAGCAGCTTGGCCCATTGCGAAGGTGTACTGAAAGACTCTTGGCGGCTCAAACCGCTGGATCTTCCCGTGAACGTAGGTCATGGGCTTGCCATCGGGTCCCGGGCCGACCCAGGCGAGCGAGCCACCCGGCTTAAAGTCCGCTTGAAGCTCAGCGCCCGAGAAGATGACGCGATTCGACTCCCGCGACACAAAGCCTTCCCACACCTTCGCCGGTGTCGCCGCAATGTAGAAAATATATTTAAGCGGTGTTGGTTGGGCCATGATTGCTCCTGACTTTCCGGCCCCATCTTATAATCATCAAGTCACTTCGACGCTTGCCATTTTCTAGGGGGCAACCCTTCCGGAGCAGCGCGGTTCACAATCGGGAAATGGGGGTTAACGGGATGCTCTTCGGATTCGTGGATTTCGCCAAAGCTCGTCTTGCGGCCGCGTTTGCGAGTCTCGGGCTACCGAGCGGGATCTTCTGGCTGTATTTCTCTGGATCGATCCTCCTGGTCGTCGGCCTGGTAAAGATCCTCAAAGATGAGCTCTCGCAAATGCGCGGGCTCGACAAGATTATGCCGTTTGGGCGATTGTTTCTGGCGATTCCGTTGGCCGTCTTCGGAACGGAGCATCTTACGAATCTTACGAATACCGCGGACATCGCGAACATCGTTCCGCGCTGGCTTCCGGCGCATGAATTCTGGGTTTATCTGGTGGGAATCGCTCTGATCGCCGCGGCTCTCAGCATCACCGTCCAGATTCAGTCGCCATTGGCGGCAACGCTCTTGGGCGCCATGCTTTTTTCATTCGTACTCTTGATCCACATACCCAACATCATTGCCCACCCCGGCAATCGATTTTTTTGGGCCGTCGGGCTGCGAGATACTGCTTTCAGCGGCGGCGCTCTTGCTTATGCGGGATCACATGGGAGGACCGTGCCCGCGCTTGTAACCGTCGGACGATTTTTCGTCGCTATACCAGCACTGTTCTTTGGGGTCGAACATTTTCTGCATCCAGAGTTTGCGCCAGGAGTTCCGCTGGAAAAAATCATCCCGGTGTGGGTTCCCGGACGCCTGCCGTGGGCTTATCTAGCGGGTACGGTGCTTGTCGCGGCCGGAGTAGCCCTCATCGCCAATAAGAAAGCGCGCATGGCAGCAACCTGTTTGGGCGTGATGATTCTGCTTCTCGTTCTGTTTGTTTACCTGCCAGTTCTGGTGGCGAGTCCCACCGACATTGTCTCGTTGAACTACTTCGTCGATACCCTGCTGTTCAGCGGAGCAGCTTTGGTTTTGGCGGACGCCCTGAGAGACCGGACTGCAGGGGGCTAAGGGGCCGTAGCCTTTAGCACCACGGCGGTGATGGGGGCGTGGTCCGAGGCAATCAATGCGCTACCGGTTCTATAAATGTGAAAGTCATCAAATTTCAGGTCACTGCTGATGTACACGCGGTCGAGATACACAATTGGGAAAAATGCCGTCCACGATCTTCCGGTGGCGCATTGGAAGCTTGCAAGCGTATGGTTCACGATGCCATCTCGTGATTTCTCGTTGAAGTCTCCCAGCAGTATCCGCGGCGCATTGTGGAAAGAAGGGTTTTCGAGAATGGAGTTCGACGCCAGACGTTCTGCTTGTTGCCGCCTTTCCTTTTCACTTTGACCGAGATGAGCACTAAACACATGGATCGCGCTGGCGTCGCCCGGCCAGGCAATTTCCACGTGCAGGCACACCCGTTGCTCGTGGTGCGGTACACCGATCGGATAAATATCAGACCTTCGAATCGGAAACCGGCTCAAAATGGCGTTGCCAAATTCGTAGCCGCCCACGTGATCGGCCCTTGCAAACACCACATGGAAGCCCAGAACATGTGCAATCTCCTCCTCTTGGCCTGCGCGCACCTCCTGGAGCGCAATGACATCGGCGTGAGTGCGACTGAGAATTGCAGCAATGCGATCGCAGCTCAGGCGAAGGTCGAGACCTTCACATGAGTGAATGTTGTATGAAGTGACGGTCAGTCGCGCGGTTTGCGAAGGTTCAGCAAGTCCTGTGGAATCGGACAATGAGGACAAGGTATGGACGCCGTTGAATCCCAACGGCAATGCTAAAAAATCATGGACGCCGTTGAATCCCAATGGCAATGCTAAAAAATCCGAACTCTCCCAAGGCGGCGGAAGCGAAATGCCAAAGTCAAATGAGGTAGAGTCAAACGCGATGAAATTCGCAAAAACGGAAAGGGCTACTGCCAAAAAACGGACCGTGACGAATTTCAACATCGTGATCTACAGCAAAGGCAACTAACCTACTTCTTTAGCAAAGCAAGAATCTGTTTTTGATTCTTGAGGATGGTATTGAGACTACCCTGATTTTTTAGAATTGTGGCTTGATTCTTCTTGATAGCTTCCTGGTTGGATTTAATCCGAGTTTGATTGGCGATAATCTCTTTTTGGTTTTTTAGAATTTGCCTCTGATTTGCGATCACGTCGTTTTCTGACATTTGTTATTTATCCTTTCGGCATGAAGTAGAACGCGAGATGGCCCTATCAAGTTGCCCCCCGGGGCGCGTGGTGCATTTTCATCTCGGTGCCACTGCGGGTCAATAGTGTTTTCGGGTGAGTGACGAGTCGCTCGATCTGATAACAGAGAATAATTGGGAACGATAATGAGATTCCTTGACATTTAATGGCAGCAAGTTATCGTGCGTTGGGCCGTTGAAGAGGAGATAAGCGCAATGCGCAGGGCAATTGGACTATTTGTAGTGGCGTGCATGGCTATGACGCAAGTTTATGGACAAGCGCAGAACCCTGAAAGCAAGGCGCCTGAAACAAAGACGGTGGTGCTCAAGGCGGCCAGGCTCTTCGACGGCAAGAGCAATTCTTTGGTGACTCCTGGCCTGGTAATTGTGACCGGCGGAAAAATTTACGCTGCAGGTGCCAATGCTACCATCCCGGCCGGGGCTGAAGTAATCGATCTGGGAGATGTGACACTGCTGCCTGGATTTATCGATGCCCATACGCATCTGACCGGAATGTATACCACCGACTATAAACAGGCGGCCCTGGACTCATTGCAAAAAACCATCCCTGAGCAAACGCTGGATTCCATCGCCAACGCGAGAGTTACCTTGATGGCCGGATTTACCACCGTGCGCGATGTAGGCTCTCATGACTTCATTGATGTCGGTCTGCGCAATGCCATTCGCCATGGCGAAGTGCCCGGACCGCGCATGCTGGTCTCTGTGCATGCCATCGGAACTACCGGAGGCCACTGCGATGAAACCGGCTACCGCTCTGGCGTGTTTGGGCATGAAACGGGCCCGGAACAAGGAGTTGCTAACGGCCCGGATCAAATGCGTTACGCCGTGCGCCTCGCTCACAAATATGGCGCGGACATAATTAAAACGTGCGCTTCGGGCGGGGTCCTTTCTCTAGCCGACGATGTCGACACCCCACAACTCACGCAAGAAGAATTGAATGCGCTGATCGATGAAGCGCATGCACTCAAAAGAAAAGTAGCCGCGCATTGTCATGGAGCGGAAGCCGCCAAGCGCGCTATTCGCGCAGGCGTGGATTCTATCGAGCACGGCTCCTTCCTCGATGACGAAGCGCTGGACATGATGAAACAGCACGGCACCTACTACGTGCCGACCTTAATGGCCCTGCAGGGATTGTCCGAACAAATGCAGGCCGGCATGTATATTCCTCCCGCGATTCGGTTGAAAGCCGAGCAGGCCATGACCTCTTTGCATAAAACTTTTCAAAAAGCTCTGGCTAAGAACATAAAAATCGGACTGGGCACTGATGCGGCAGTCTATCCGCACGGGCGCAATGGCGAAGAGTTTCATCAAATGGTGGATCTGGGCATGAAGCCGGTTGACGCGTTGAAAGCCGGAACGTCAGTGGATGCCGAGCTATTGGGACTGTCTGACAAAATTGGTTCCCTGGAAGCCGGCAAGTCCGCTGATATCGTTGCTGTTCCGGGAAATCCGCTGCAGGATATTCGGCAGACCGAACACGTGCTTTTCGTAATGAAAGAAGGAGTGGTCTACAAAAACGACCGATCCGAAGCGCGCTGACGTAATCGCATCTCGTATACTCTGTTTACTACGAGTGCTTTCACCATATAACTCAATGAACCTCGCCTCGATGACAGTTTCTTCCGAAGAGACTAGCGCTGCAAATTTAACTGTAAATGCCAAGCGAGCCTGGCTGTTTGCATTGCTCCTTTCGGTGGCCACCGCGCTAGCGATCATTTCCCCTTTTTTTTGGCTAGGAAACGCTTCCGGCCACGACTTCTCATTTCACGTGGCGTCCTGGCTAGACGCGGCAACTCAGTGGCGCGAAGGAATCCTGTTCCCACGATGGGCAGAAGGAGCGAATCACGGATTTGGCGAACCGCGATTCATTTTCTATCCCCCAATTTCCTGGATGTTCGGGGCCGTGCTTGGATTAGTCGTGCCGTGGATTTTCGTGCCGGCGGTGTTCATCGTTTTGACCCAAACCCTCGCGGGACTCTGCGCCTTTGCGCTGGGGCGGCGTTTATTCCCGCAGCGTGGAGCGCTGGTCTGCGCAGTTTATTATGCAGCGAATCCCTACGCGCTGCTCATCGTGTACATGCGCAGCGATTTCGCGGAGCAACTCGCACTGGCGTTTTTCCCGCTGCTGTTTTTGGCCGCCGCAGAAGTATTAGGACTCTTTGACCCGCCTGCTCGCTCACACCGGCGTTCCATCGTATTGCTGGCGATTGCGTTTGCCGCGGTGTGGCTGACCAACGCTCCCGCAGGAGTGGTCGCCAGCTACAGCCTGGCCATGTTGTTCGTGTGGACTGCGGCTAAAAAAAAATCGTGGCGCCCATTGTTGCGCGGTACCGCGGCGCTCGCGTTGGGTTTTGGCCTGGCAGGTTTTTATCTGCGGTACCGCGGCGCTCGCGTTGGGTTTTGGCCTGGCAGGTTTTTATCTGGCGCCCGCGGCCTATGAACAGCGCTGGGTGAATATTTCCCTGGCGCTGGCGTCCGGTTTGCAACCGTCACAGAATTTTTTGTACGCCGTAATTGCCGACGCGGAACATAACGCCTTCAATCGCATCGCCTCCAACACCGCCGTCCTGATCATCGTGTTGACCGGCATATTTGCGGCGCTGAATCTTCCACGAAGCCGATCAAAAGCGCAGCCCCTGAACAAGAGCCTCTGGGGCACGTTGGTTGCGCTGTCGGTGACTGCCGCATTCCTGATGCTGCGAATAAGCAATATTTTGTGGGAGGCACTTCCCCAGCTGCGTTTCGTGCAATTTCCTTGGCGCTGGATGTCCATTCTGGCAATTCCGTTTGCGGTTTTTATCTCCGCCGCGATAGTTCAAAAACGCGCGCGCGGATACAGTGCGGCAGCGATGATCGCTGTGCTGGCTGTCCTGGCATGCACCGCGACGTACATGGTGCGGCGCACCTGGTGGGACTCCGAAGACGTCCCAGTTCTTTTGGAAGCTCTGCAAAACGATGAAGGCTTCGAAGGAGTAGACGAATATGACCCGCTGGGAGATGACCACTCTTTGCTACCGGAGAAATTGGAGCGAGTAATTGTTACGCCCGGGCCCGAAGCCGACGCGGAACTCAAATCCCCTGTCGAGGTCACTGTGCAGGGCTGGACTGCTGAAAAAAAGGAAATGTGCATCACCACGCGCGAACCTGCGGTCTTGAAGCTGCGGCTGCTCGATTATCCTGCGTGGCGCGTTGAGGTGAATGAAGCCGTCGTGGTTCCAGAGCAAACCGGGGAAACGGCCCAGATCACCGTGCCGCTGGCCGCTGGATCATCACGTGTACTGGTGCGTTTCATTCGAACACCAGATCGCACGATTGGTGGACTAATATGCGCCACTAGCATTCTAATCGCGCTGCTGCTCTTCGCCTCGCGCCCTAGGGAATCTCGACAGTAGATTAGCGACGAACTAGCGGCGATCGACAGTGGGATGTCGCACATCTTGCCCCTGCACAATGTAAATAACGTCTTCCGCGATGTTGGTGGCGTGATCGCCGATGCGTTCCAGATTCTTGGCCACCAGAATCAGTTCAAAGGCCGGAAACACCACGCTGGAATCACCCATCATGTAGGTCAGCAACTCGCGAAAAATCTGGTCACGAAAATTATCGACCTGATCGTCGCTGGCCAAAACCTTTTGTGCCAACTCCACGTCCCGGCGTACCACCGCGTTCAGCGCATTGCGCACCATCTCTTCAACCAACTCGCTCATGCGCGGCAAATCGACGTAGGGCTTCACCCGGGGGTGACGCAAAATTCGCAAGGAGCCTTGCGCGATGTTCACGCCCTGATCGCCGATGCGTTCCAAATCGTTGTTGATGCGCGACACCGCCAGCACGAACCGCAAATCCACAGCCATTAATTGGTGGAGCGCGAGCAACTGCACGACGCGGTCATCCACCTCAATCTGCAATTCATTGATGGCGTCTTCTTCGGCCAGCACTCGATTCGCGAGTTGCTCATCGGAATCCAGCACCGAATGCACCGCTTGGTGCACCGCGCGCTCAGCAAGGCTGCCCATCCAGAGCAGCCGCTCCTTCAGATCATTCAAATCTCGTTCGAAATGGCGTTCCATGCGTCCCCTCAGGCAGAGCTGTAAAACCTGGCCGGCTGCTTCCGTTCTAAGTCTCAGCCGAAGCGGCCCGTGATATACGCTTCCGTTCGCGCATCGGTGGGCGTAGTGAAGAGCTGCGGGGTCGGACTGAATTCAATCAGTTGGCCCATAAGCAGGAACGCGGTGAAGTCGCTGACCCGCGCGGCTTGTTGCATATTATGCGTGACAATCACGATGGTGCAGAGGTCTTTTAACTGCACCAGCAATTCTTCGATTTTCGCGGTGCTGATGGGATCCAGCGCCGAGCAGGGCTCGTCCAGCAACAAAACTTCGGGCTCTACCGCCAGTGCGCGCGCAATGCACAGCCGCTGCTGCTGGCCGCCAGAAAGCTCGTACGCCGACTTATGCAGCTGATCCTTCACTTCCTCCCATAGCGCAGCGTGGCGAAGACTCTTCTCCACCGCGTCGTGGATAGACCCTTTGACGCCATTAATCCGCAGCCCGTAAGCCACATTATCAAAGATTGATTTTGGAAACGGATTCGGCCGCTGAAACACCATGCCCACTCTTCGGCGAAGCGCGGTCACGTCCTGGGCCAGAATATTTTGATTATCGATAAGAATTTCGCCTTCGAGCCGGGAGCTGCGCACCGTCTCGTGCATGCGATTCAAAGTACGAAGCAACGTCGATTTGCCGCAGCCGGAAGGGCCGATCAGCGAAGTCACTTTGTTTGTCGCGATATTCAGGTTGATGTCGAATAAGACCTGTTTGGGCCCGTAATAAAAATTGACCTTCGCGACAGTCATGCGCATGACCAGTGGTGCTTGCGCTTCGCGACTCGTAGGAACTGACACTGGTGGTGTTATTTTTACGGACACTGCCGACCTCACAGAAGCCATGATTAAGTCCTCGGAACCGCTACGCCACGGGACAGAATGACCCGCGCGATAATATTGATAATCAGGATCAGGCCAAGCAGCACGAGGCCCGCAGCCCACGCCTGGCGGTGCCAATCGTCATACGGCGCAATGGCGTAAGTAAAAATCATTACCGGCAGCGAATACGGCGCAATGGCGTAAGTAAAAATCATTACCGGCAGCGACGCCGTGGGTTGATCCCAGCCCGGGCTCCAGAAACGATTCCCGAATGCTGTGAACAGCAGCGGCGCGGTTTCGCCCGCAACCCTCGCAAAGGCCAGCAAAATCGCCGTCAGTATTCCGCGATACGCGGCCGGGACGACTACCGATGCAATCGTCTTCCACTGGCTCGCCCCCAAGGCCATGGCGCCTTCGCGCAATGCTCGTGGTACCGCGCGCAGAAACTCCTCGGTGCTCCGCAAAGTTATGGGAATCATCATCAGCCCCAAGGCAAAGCCGCCAGCCAGCGTGGAAAAATGCTTGAAGGGCAGCACCACCAGGCTATACGCAAATATCCCGATAACGATCGAAGGCACACCGTTCAACAAATCGGCGGCGTAGCGCACCACAAAAGCGATCGTACCGCCGCTGAATTCCGCCAGATAAATCGCGCCGAAAAATCCGATCGGAACGCCCAGCAGGCAAGCTAGAAGAAGTAGTTTGGCGCTTCCGACGATGGCGTTAGCCATGCCTCCACCGGTTTCACCTACCGGAGCCGGTAGTTTCGTGAAGAAATTCCAACTAATGGAGGTGCCGCCGTGGTAAACGAGGTAGCCGAGAATAAAAAACAGAACCGCCGTGGCAACCAACGCACACAGCCCGGTCATGGTCAGCATGAAATGGCTGACAAATTTGCGCCAGCGCAAGCGGCGGCTCATGCTTGCCCCATTCCGCTGCCGCGCTGCGAAGTAACCACAATCAGCAGCCGGGCCATGCCGTTCAAGAGAAAAGTAAGCAGAAACAGAACCAAACCGAGCTCGATCAGCGATTGCAAATAAAGGTCCCCGGTTGCTTCGGTGAATTCGTTAGCGATGACCGCCGCGATGGAATATCCCGGCGAGAAAAGCGACGCGCTGATCGTTGGCGTGTTGCCAATCACCATGGTGACCGCCATGGTTTCTCCCAGCGCGCGGGCTAATGCCAGAAATATGGAGCCCATAATTCCGGTGCGGGCAAAAGGCAAAACAACCTTCCAGGTGGATTCCCAACGAGTGGCCCCCAGCGCCAGCGCGGCTTCGCGCTGCAGCGCCAGCGCGGCTTCGCGCTGGTCGCGTGGCACGGAGATCAAGACTTCGCGCGAAACGGAAATGATGTATGGGATCACCATGATCGCCAGAACCATTCCCGCAGTAAGAAAGCCCACGCCGTACGCCGGTCCCTGGAAGAACGGAAGAAAACCGAGAGAGTTCTTCAGTGCCGGCTGAATATATTGACGCATCATCGGGATAACGATAAAAACCCCCAGCAACCCATAAATCACGCTGGGTACGGCCGCCAACAGATCAATAAAAAACTGCAGCGTGTCAGAGACACGCGCAGGCGCCAGTTCGGCCAGAAAAATTGCCGCGCCAATTCCGAGTGGCACGGCAATCAGCAACGCGACAGCCGCGGTAACCACCGTTCCGTAAATAAAAGGAAGCGCCCCGAACTTGTCAAAAATCGGGTCCCAAACGGAAGTAACAAAAAATCCAAATCCAAATTTATGACGCGGCAAGTACGACTCTCGCCACAACTCAAAAACTAGCAGCAAAGTAATCAATACCACCGAGCCGGCGAAAATAAACGTTACCAGCCGCGCGATTTCGTCGCCGTCGCGTAGCTTACTAAGGAACGAACGCGAGCCCATGATCGGGCCCGCGCTCGGAACGGTTGTAGTTGTTGTGACCATCAGTGCTTCAAATGAGGCTACTGAATCTTGTCCAGGTCTTTTGTTTCTTTGGTGACCACTTCCTTCGGTAGCTTCGCGTAGGAAAGCTTCTCGACCTCATTCTGTCCGTCACTCAGCATCCATTTGAGGAAGCCCTTGATGGCGTCGCGCTTAGTGCCGTCGGAAAACTTGGACGGAATCAGCAACCACGTGAAACTCGAAATGGGATACGCCGTTTTCCCTGGGGCGTCCGTGATGGAAACGCGGAAATCCTCCGGCATACTCTTCGCCGCACCGGCAGCCGCAGCCGTCACGCTCGCGAGATCAGCTTTAATAAACTCTCCGGACGAATTCTTGACCTTCCCATACGGCATCTGGTTTTGTATCGCGTAGATGAGTTCAACGTAACCGAAAGCATTTGGCGTTTGCTTCACCAGGCCAGATACACCCTCGTTCCCTTTGCCTCCGAGACCGACGGGCCAGTTCACCGAAGTGCCCTTGCCAACTTTGTTTTTCCATTCATCGCTGACCTTGGACAGATAATCCGTCCAGATATAAGTGGTGCCGCTGCCATCCGATCGGTGCACCACTACAATCTCGCTGCTGGGAAGATTCACTCCCTTGTTCGCGCCAGCGATGAGCGGGTCATTCCACTTGGTGACCTTGCCCAGGAAAATCGCGGCACGCGCTTCAGGAGTGAA
>Ga0210396_10002383_pt1 | contig 19241 bp, 16 predicted proteins | sample IncBWH17OmetaG_FD_155466 | JGI IMG/M metagenome (GOLD analysis project Ga0210396, IMG submission 155466) | Forest soil microbial communities from Barre Woods Harvard Forest LTER site, Petersham, Massachusetts, United States - Inc-BW-H-17-O ... | reverse complement strand
TGCGGATTTGCTAAAGCCAGCGAAACTGAAGAAACGAGCAACAAAGCAAAGGCAAAGGCAGAAAGAGTTTTCATGGTTCCTCCGCTCCCTCACGCGCGGGAGAGTAAAGGTTGGCCGGCGCAACGCCAAAACGTTACGCGGGCTGCAGACTTCGCCGGTATCCTGGCTTGGCGGCAAATCGGCGCTCCCGAATTTTCGGGTAACGCGCCCGCTACCTTCCCACCGGGAAGCCCCGAAGAGCGAAAACGCGGCAGTGGATGCGAGCAAGTGAATCCGCCTTACAGTCGCGCGGCGGCGACGGCCTTGCACCGTCTTCCCGTGCACGAGGTCTGCGGTGGTTGTGGAGGGGCGGCGCCCACTGCGGGTTGAAAAAATCGGTGAGAACGAAATCACCGGGTTAAGGTGAACGAGAAAATTACGTTTTTTCGAAAAGTGTGACGCGCGGACGCCCCGCGGGAGTCATCTCCACGGAAAGCGGCGCCTGAAAAACCTGCTCGAGAAGCTCACGCTGAAAAACGGTAGCGGGAGATCCCACGCGTAGGCATTTGCCTTTTTGCAGCAACACAACTTGATCGGCATATTCGCCCGCAAGATTTAATTCGTGGGTGACGACTACGACGGTGTACCGATTTTCAGCGGCCAGGCGACGTAATGACTCCAGAAGATCGACTTGTGCGCCAATATCTAGATGCAGGGTAGGCTCGTCGAGCAAAAGTAGAAGCGGTTGTTGAGCCAGTGCGCGTGCCAGGATTACCCGCTGCTTTTCACCGCCGGAGATTTGGTCCATCCAGCGATCGCTAAGATGCTCGGCGCCGACTTGGGCAAGAGCATTCTTGGCGATGGTGATGTCATGCTCCGTTTCGAAGCGTAGGGTGCGACCATACGCATGGCGACCTTGCAGTACGAATTCCCACGCGCGCGAGGGAAATAGCAGACGGCTCTCTTGCTGAACAAGAGCAATACGCTGCGCACGCGTTTTGGGAGGAAGCGCGTGAGTGGCGTATCCGTTCAGGAACACACGGCCGGAAAGAGGCTCGAGCGCACCCGAAATAAGCTTCAGCAGCGTAGATTTGCCGCTAGCATTCGGGCCCAGGATCGCTACGATTTCTCCTGGCTTGGCTTGAAAGCTAAGCGCTTCCAGTGTGAACAGAGGAGCCTGCGAAGGATTCGGCGAGTAGACGTAGCTGGCCTGCTCCACCGTGAGGCGAACATCTGGATTGGAGCGCGGCTGCTCTCCCGGCGGCATCGTAGTGCGATGTGGACTGCTCACGCCAATCTCCGTCGCAGCAAATAAATAAAGAGCGGCGCACCAGCCATGGCAGTCATCGCGCCTACCGGTAATTCGGAGGGAGCAACTACGGTGCGCGCCAGTGTATCGGCAATCACCAAGGCAATGGCCCCGCCCAGCGCGGACGCGGGTATCAGCATGCGGTGGTCGGAGCCGAAGATCAGGCGCATGACGTGAGGCACAAGCAAACCTACGTAACCGATCGCGCCGCTAACCGAGACGGCGAGGCCGGTAAGGACGGAAGCAGCGAGATAAACGACGATGCGCACGCGCGGAACATCCACGCCAAGGTGCATTGCCTCTTTTTCTCCTGCCAGCAGCAAATTTAAATCGGAGGCCGTGGTGTAAATCGCGCCCGCCGCAATAACAAATCCGATGCCCAGAAGATAAAGAAGGCTTTTCGGTTGCGGAGTGGAAAGGTCTCCCATCAGCCAGTAGGAGGCGCCGCGAAGATTGCCGCCAGCGAGCGTGGACATCAGAAACATAATGACCGCAGAGAGAAATGATGCGGTGATGATGCCGCCGAGCAGAAGAGTTCCGCTATCGATTTGGCCGTCGCGACGTCCCAGAAAATATACGGCCGCAATGGTAGCAGCCGCTCCGATGAACGCGCCAAACGGTGTGATTAGTCCGGCGAGTTCAGGGGAAAGAGCCAAGTGACTCTCGACAATAAGCGCGAGGATCGCTCCAACCGCAGCGCCCGAAGAAACTCCCAAGACGTACGGATCAGCGAGAGGATTACGCAGCAGCGCTTGAAAACTGGCGCCCGCTACAGAGAGCGACGCGCCGACAACAATACCAAGAAGTATGCGCGGAAGACGGATGTCCACTACGATCATGCCGTAATCGGTGGAGATGGCCCGGGTCTGGCCGAGAAGAACGCGAATCAGATCGCGGCCGAGGCCATACAGGGATACCTGCACCGCTCCTAACTTCAGCGCAATTACGACCACAACAAACAAAACAAGCAACAGCACGCCACAGCGCAAGAACAGCCGGCTGAAGGTCAGCGGGCGCATGGGCACTCCTGGTCCGCTGAAAATGTCTCAGCCACGTTTTTCGGGGACGCTGATTTTTGCGGTGGGGGCGTTGGCGTGCTACTAGGAGCAGTGTCTCTTGCCGGAGCGGGTGGTGCATCGGAAAACGCTTCAGGATGTAGTTGCCGCGCAAGCTCTTCAATGGCAGATACGATTCGCGGTGCGGGACGATTCACTGCTTCGCTGATAACCGCAAAGCGCCGATTGTGCACTGCATCAAGAATCCGCCAGCCCGGCCTGCTGGCTAACACATCAAAATCTCTCGCAGCACTTTCGGAATGCGAAGCGGCAAACACTAGATACTCAGGCTGCAACCGGACGACCTCTTCCAGGTTGGTCTGTGGCCAATCTTTCGCCGAGTCGACGATAGAGATCGCTCCGGCCTTGTGCAGCGCGTCGGCAATAAAAGTGTCTTTCCCGATGGAGATCAACGGCTCCATCCACACAATGAAAAGCACGCGGCTAGGCTGCACGTCCTTGAGTTTCGTCTGAAGGACGGCAAGACGCCGGACCATGTCTTCGCCAAGCGACTTTCCGGTGTCTGGAGCGCCGAGAACAGTGGCCAGTTTCTCAGTGGAGGAAATAATTTCGTCGACGGTGTGGGGATCGGTGGCATAACTGGGTATTCCCAAAGTGTCCAGCGCACGCACTGTGTCCAATCGATTGATGCTTTTCGTCACCAGAACAAGATCGGGGCGCAGCGCCGCAATTTTTTCGAAATTCGGATTGACCGGGCCGCCCACTTTGGCCTTTTTCAGTGCATCGGGTGGGTAATCGCAGTAGTCCGTGTCGCCCACCAATCGATCCTGCAACCCCAACGCATAAATCGTTTCTGTCAAGCTGGGCGCTAAGGACACGATACGCTCGATGGATACCGGCACGCGAAGAGTGCGCCCCGTTTCATCGACGATCTCTTTTGTTTCGACAGCCGGAGGAACGCCCGGAACGGAAGTCTGCGCGCGCGCGCGCAATGCAGTCGCGGAAAAAGCGACGCAGGCGAATGCGATCGTCAACGCCTTTGGCAATGATTTGCGAAAGCTTCGCAGCACGAGCTCCTCTGTCGAGAGTCCCCAGAATGATACCGAATAAAAAAGCCCCGCGAGACGGGGCTAGCGCCAGCGGCGTTCTCTCTCGCGAAGGATACGCAGCCATTCCGGCTTGGGAGGGTAGCCTGGCTCACAGCACTTCTGCTGATTACAGTGGCGGGACCGCGGCCGATTTGCACGGCACTTCCCCACTTCCCTGTCCGGTTGAAATGTCGATTCAGTGTACGGTCCGCTTGGAGGGGTGTCAATGGAATCAAGGCTATTTTCCTGGCAGGAAAATCAGCGATTCTTCCAATTCGGTTTTCGTTTCTCCACCAGCGCGCGCAAACCTTCCTGAGAATCTTCCAGGCGATACAGTTCATTCAGAAAAATGTCCATGGACTTTTTCAGGCCGTCGCGCAACGACAAGCCCATGCCGCTGAGGATCGCTTTTTTGGCCATCGTCAATACCGGAGCCGAATGCCCGGTGATTCTGGCGATAAGATCATTCACCGTTGCTTCCAGATGCGATTCGGGAACCAGGCGATTCACCAGTCCCAGTTCCAAGGCTCTCTCGGCTGTGACTGGTTCACCAAGAAGAACGATTTCCAGAGCGACTTTTGGTCCCACCAAAAATGGCAAGATGGTCGATGCCAGCGGAGGAAAAACGCCAATGGTGATCTCCGGCTGGGCGAAGCGTGCTTTTGGAGTTGCAATCACCAGGTCGCCGAAAATCGCCAACTCGGCGCCACCACCGATTGCCGGACCGTTCACCACGGTCATCACTGGCTTGGAAGATTCCAACATGCGTTCAAACACCGAATGAAATGCGTCGAGCATTTGAAACACACGTTCCGAGGTGTACTCTCCAATATCAATGCCACCACAAAATACTTTGGCAGCGGAGTCGAGCACGATGAGTTTCACGTCTTCGCGATCGCTGATGAGCACCAGCCCGTCGACCAGTTCGCGTATCATGCTTTCGTTTAGCAGATTGTGTTCGGGGCGATTGAGGGTCATGCGCGCAACGCCGGATTCGATGCGCAATTGAACGTGCTGAAATTCTTCGGGATTTCGGCGCTGGGGCTCGGTGCGTACATCCACGGCAGTACGGCGTTCCATGAGGTCAATCTCCTTCAAAGCGCAGAATGCTGGCCCGAATTGATGCTAGCACGGCAATTACAGAGCATCGATTTCTCGTCATGGTCTGGTGCGCAAACAGGCTGCTGGCCCGTTTGTCAGGAGAGGCAAACATTCCAGGCTCAGACGGCGGATAAAGTAGAATGGACAGCCATGAATCAAACACCCGCCTCTGACGAGTCGAGACTTCCGACCGCGACAGCAATACGACTCACCGAAAGTGTGGATTCGGAAGGCTTTCCGAGTTCGCGAGACTGGAAGCGTGTTCCCGCAGTGCGGTTCGATCACGATTGGCACGGAGAGAATGCGGACTCGGAGAGATCGACAGAAGTTCGAATTCTATGGACCCCGGAGACGCTCTTTTTACGATTCCAGCAGCGATATCGCACTATTACTGTTTACAGTGACGCCAGACCGGATGGTTGGCGCGATGAATTGTGGGATCGCGATGTGGCGGAAGTTTTCCTGCAGCCGGATGCGAGCGACGCGCGAAAGTATAAAGAATTTGAAGTCAGCCCAAACGGCTACTGGATCGATCTTGCGATTTTGCGCGGCGAAAGAGAGGAACTGCATAGCAAGTTGAAGCGTCGCGTGGTATTGGACAAAGAAAACAGCACGTGGACTGCGGAGCTGGCTATCCCAATGCAGAGCCTCACTCCTCACTTTTCACCAGCCGACGTCTGGCGCGTGAATTTCTATCGCGTGGAAGGTGAACGCGAGCCTCGATTTTACTCGGCCTGGAGTCCCACCTATTCTCCAAAGCCGAATTTCCATGTTCCCGAGGCGTTCGGGAAATTGATATTCCGCTGAAATTCAGACGGCGCCGCCACTACTAAGCGGCCAGCCAATTTTCGAATAGCTCCGCAGCCTTTTCGCCTTCCATGCGTCGCCTCACCGCGTCCATGACGCGACAACGCAAGCCTCCGTCTGGCCCGTAGAGACCAAGCCAGTACGGCATACTGAATTCAATCGCGGACTTTTGTATTTGTAGGCGCAGGCCCCTTACACGGAAAAATCCCTGCTGAAAAATAATGCGCAGCAACTTCTCGCGCAAAACGATTTCCGCAGCAGTTTCGTCGAGTGAAGGAAGAACGTGATTCCTGCTCTCCACTTGAATCAACTGCTCTTTTGTTGGTTCGCTGGGGAACTCGAAAAGATCGAGCGCTCCTCGCACCCGATCGAGAGCGAACCATCTGGAGTGCCGCGTGGCGCCGACTTCGTAGCTAACGTGATACAGGAAAAACGGCACGTACATCAGCGCTAACTTTTGTAGCGGCCCGCGCGCCGCACGCCAGTACAGCCCCGAAATGCTCGAATCGCCGAATGCTGCGAGTGCTTCCCGCTGCGAAACGTTGGGCCGAAGCGCAACGATCGATTCGGACTGGTTGCCGACCGAACTGTCTGTTTGAGAAATCATCGGAAGTGGATCCATAACCCCACCACGGTTACGAGTAGAAGGATGGTGAATAGCAGATTCAGCTTGCGCTCGCGCGGTGTTTCTCTGGCCAGTTGGGCGGTCCTGACGCCAACGGTTTCGATTTTTTCGTCTACAGTAGCAAAGGTCAGACCCGCTATTTTCTTACGGTCTGGCGCCGGAAACACCATGCTTACGCCGATCAGAACAAACGTACACACCACGAACATAAGGATGGCGTAGTGTAGAAAATTCATGTCGACCATAAATCGGATGGTGGTCGAGTTGAAATGCCGCGACTTATCCAGTACTTCATAGATGAACCGTGCCGCACCTAAGACGAAACCTACCAACAGAGAAGTGATGGCGCCTTGTCCATTCAGCCGCGGCCACAGAATCCCAAAGATGAAGCACACGGCAATCGGAGGACTGATGTAGGCCTGAACGCTTTGCAGATAGAGCCACAGTTGATTGTTCATCGACTGGATGAACGGCACCCACAACAGGCCAAGCAACACCATCACTCCGGTCGCAACGCGACCAAACAACACCAGTTGCGCCTCGTTCGCGTTGGGCTGAAACTTTTTGTAAAAATCCAATGTGATCATCGTCGATGCGGAATTGAAGACGGAACTCATCGCGCCCATCAAAGCGGCGAGAAGCGCGGCAATCATCAGGCCGACCAACCCCACAGGCAGCAAGTTGACGATGAGCATGGGATAGGCGATGTCGCCGTTGGTGACCTTGCCATCGACCAGAGTGAACATTTGCGGATAGAGCGCGTAGGCAATCAGACCAGGAAGAACGAGAACAAAGACCGGAAGAACCTTTAAATACCCGGCAAAAATCGTTCCAGCTTTGGCGTGACCTTCATCCCGCGCGGAGAGGACGCGCTGCACAATGACCTGGTCGGTACACCAATACCAAATTCCTAAAATTGGAGCGCCAAAGAAAATGCCGGTCCACGGGAAAGCTGGATCGCTCATCGGTTTCATCATGTGGAAGTATTCCGGTGGCACAGCCCCACGCAGACCTGCGAATCCTCCGACTTTATCCAGACCGATGAAAGTGAGTGCGAGTGCGCCAGCCAATAAAATCAGGGTCTGCACCAGGTCGGTGTAGATGACGGCAGCAAGGCCACCCGCGACCGTGTAGATGCCCGTGGCAATTACGAGAATTACGGCGGCCGTTAACGGACTCCAGCCGACTACGCGCTCGAGCACGATTGCAGCCGCATACAGGTGGACGGAAATTTTCGTAAAAATATAGGCGATGATCGAAATGCTCGCGAGATAGGTTGCACAATTGCGATTAAAACGGCGCTCGAGAAACTCCGGCATGGTGAACACGTTGGAACGCAGATAAAACGGTACGAAGACCCAGCCCAGAACCAGGAGGATCAGCGAGGCGAGCCATTCATAATGCCCCGGAGCAAGGCCCACAGCGGCGCCGGAACCTGCGAGGCCGATGAAATGTTCTGTGGAGATGTTCGAAACGAAAAGAGAGGCGCCAATCGCGAACCAGCCGATATTGCGACCGGCGAGAAAATAGTCCTCAGAGGTGCGCTCCTTGCGGGAAAAATAGAAGCCGATTCCAAACACGATCAGGAAGTAAACGGTAATGATGACCAGGTCGATGGGCGCTAACGTTCGATGGGTCACCGCCAATCCCGACGCAATAAGCAAGCTCACCTCCGCAATTGGGTCGCGCACCTACGTACAAAGAGCTTCAACGTCTGGCGCAGTCTATAACAGGCGGAATGGACGCTCAATCCCCTAACAAAAAACGTGTGAAATCAAACGGGGAATCGGTGTCCGTTGCCAGGCAATCGGTAATTTCGACCAGAGTAACGGCCCTTCGCAGAGTTGAACACGGAGAAATAGAGTATTCGATCGAACGTGTCGGGATGTCGCGAAAGAGTGCGCTGTCGGGGTAAACTTGCCTTGGCTAGAAACACGTCGTTGTACGTATTGGAGTGACTGTGAAAAAAGCTTTTATGCTGATAGGACTCTTGGGGACTTCACTCATGGCTGCGGAAAAAACCATCTACGATTTCACACTGAATTCGATTGACGGCCAGTCTGTGCCGCTGTCGTCGTACAAAGGCAAAGTCGCGCTCCTGGTCAATGTCGCCAGCCGATGCGGCTACACGCCGCAGTATTCGGCACTGGAATCGGCGTTTGAAAAGTACAAGGACCGCGGTTTTGTGGTCATTGGATTTCCGGCGAACAATTTTGGTGCGCAGGAACCGGGGACGAATCAAGAGATCAAAACGTTTTGCACAGCGAAATATCACGTGACCTTTCCAATGATGGCCAAGGTGTCCGTCAAGGGGAGCGATATTACGCCGCTGTACCAATATTTGACAGACAAGACTGTTCACCCGCAGACCGGGGGCGAAATCGGCTGGAATTTCACGAAGTTTCTGATTGGCCCGGACGGCAAAGTCATTGCGCGATTCGATTCCGCCGTCGAGCCCGACTCGCCACAAGTAACTTCCGCGATCGAGAAAGCACTGGGCGGCTTGAAACAGTAACTCGCTCGCGTGTTGAGTCTTTTAAACCAACGCACACGCGCCGGGTCCCCAGGAAGCTACAGAGATAATGGCAATTCTATCGTTCCACAATGTCAGCAAGGATTACGACGCGACTGACGGCCAGCCGGTTCGCGCATTGCGCACAATTTCTCTGGATGTCGAACCGGGAGAACTGGTCGCGCTAGTAGGCCGCAGCGGTTGCGGGAAATCCACGCTGTTGCATCTCGCGGGCGCGATGGATTTTCCAACTTGCGGTGAAGTGCTCATCGATGGGCAGCAGACCACCGGGCTCAACGACGCACAGCAAACGAAAATACGGCGCGAAACAGTTGGATTTGTCTTTCAGTCGTTTCAACTAATTCACACCTTGACGATGCTAGAGAATGTGGAGCTGCCTCTGTTGCTTGCCGGAAAGAGCGATTCGCGTAGGATTGCATTGCAACGACTAAGCTGGGTTGAGCTGGATGGACTCGCCGAGCGGTATCCGCACCAATTGTCGGGCGGACAAATGCAACGAGTTGCTATCGCACGAGCCCTCGCGCACTCACCCAGAATTCTGCTTGCCGACGAACCCACAGGGAATCTAGACACCACCACCGGCGGACTGCTCTTGCAACTGTTGTTGCGGCTCACGCGCGAGCAGAACACCGCGACTATCATGGCCACGCACAGCATGGAAGCGGCAGGCATCTCCGACACGCTGGTGAAGCTGCGCGACGGTCAAATCGAAGAAATCACGCGGCGCTAAACATGGTTCGTTTCAAACTTTTTTATCGAATGATTGTGCGGCCGTTATTTCGCGAGCCGGTCCGATTGTTACTAACGGTACTCGCGGTGGCACTGGGTGTGGCCGTGGTCCTGGCGATTGACCTCGCAGGCGGTGCCGCGGCCGGTTCATTCCATTCGTCGATGGAAACGCTGGCAGGAGATAACGATCTGGAAGTTGTGGCGTCCGGAGGCGTGCCCGAAAAGGCGGTCGGCTTGTTGACTGCCCTCCCGTATGCGCTACGAATCTCGCCGCGCATGGAAGACTACGCCGTGGTCGTGGAATCCAAGGAAACGCTGCCGCTGGTCGGAGTCGATCTTATCGCCGAAGGCAGCCGCTATGTCGCTGCCAAAGAAGACGAAGTTTCCAACGCACAATCGAAAAACAAATCAGAAAACGCACTATCGACACTATCGGATCCAACCGGCATCTGGATCGGCGAAAGCCTTAAGAAACATCCTGGCGACAAGATTCAACTTTTGATCAACGACCAGACGTATTTGTGCACAGTGCGCGGCGTTTACCCTGATTCCGACGGAGGCGAACGCGCGATCGTCATGGATATTGCCGGCGCGCAACGTGCTCTGCATCGCTTCGGCCGCGTCGACCGCATCTTAATCAAGCTACCGCGAGGCTCCGATGTTGCGGAATGGCAGGCACAATTGCGCAGCACGTTGCCTTCAGGCGTGGACATACGACCCCAAGGCACAGCAACAAACGAAAATCGGAAAATGCTCGCGGCCTTTCGTTGGAATTTACGATTACTGAGCTATATCGCTCTGATCGTGGGAGCCTTTCTCATTTACAACACGATTTCGGTTTCCGTGGTGCGTCGCCGCGCGGAAATTGGTATCGTCCGCGCAATCGGCGCCAGTCGCGCCAACGTCCTGATTGCGTTTCTGGGAGAAGCCGCGTGCATCGGATTGGCCGGCGCATTGATTGCATTGCCTTTAGGACGCGTGATGGCCAAAGGCGCTGTGAACTTGATGGCGCTGACAGTGGAATCGCTGTATGTGAGCAGTCGCCCGGGGCCCATCGAGCTAAACGCTGGCGCGGTGGCGATTGCTATTCTGATCGGGACTGGAGTAGCGGTGGCCGCCGCGTTGGCACCCGCACGAGAAGCGATGACGGTCACGCCGGTAGAAGCGATGGCGCGAGGACGTCGCGATTATGTGATGCAGACGCACGCGGGACGCGACTTATTGTTCGCTCTTCTGTTTGCAGTAATGGCCGCTGGAACTTCGCTCGCACCTCCAGTCGGCGGTAAGCCTCTATTCGGTTATGTAGCCGCGGTGTTGCTAATACTCGCGGCATCGTTCGCGATTCCCGCATCGGTGAATTTCATCACCTTGTCGACCTCACAAGCACTAAAACAAATCGTTGGAGTGGAAGGCTTGCTGGCCGCACGAAGTCTAGCGGCTTCGTTGCGACGAACGTCTGTGCTGGTTGCAGCACTCGCCACCGCCGTGGCCATGATGACGTCTGTGGGCATCATGGTTGGCAGTTTTCGCCAAACCGTAGTGTCGTGGATGAATGACGAACTTCCTGCCGACCTTTATATCAGACCGGCAGGAGATCCGGCCGCCGATCGTCACCCCACCATCTCGGTAGACCTCGCAGCAAGAATCGCCAAGGTTCACGGGGTCGCGTCTGTCGAGCGGCTGCGTGCCTATGAAATCACTTACGACCAGACGCCCGCAACACTAGCTTCTGTCGATCTGAATCAAGCCGCAGCCAATCAAAAATCCGATTTTCTGTCGGGGCGACCAACGCACGAAGTCTTCACCGAGCTTCGTGGAAAGAACGCGGTCATCCTGAGCGAGCCGTTTGCTTACAAGCACCACCTGAAGACAGGTGACACCATCACACTGTCGCTCGGAGAATCTCGCGCAGATTTTCACGTCGTGGATATCACCTACGATTACGCCAGCGAGCGTGGCTACATCCTCATGGATCGCGAAACGATGCTGCGCTACTTGCCCGATCCCACGCCTTCCAACCTGGCGATCTTCGTCGCTCCTAATGCCAATGTTCAAGAGGTCCGGCAGCGCATCCAGAACATCAGTGCAGAGAACCACCTACTGATCTTTTCTGACCGCGATCTGCGGACCGAAGCTATTCGCATCTTCGATCGCACGTTTGCTATTACCTACGCATTGGAAACTGTTGCCGTAATCGTGGCGGTGATGGGAATTGCGGGGGCACTACTGGCGCTGGTAATTGATCGACGACGGGAACTTGGCCTGCTACGTTTTCTTGGCGCGTCTGCCGGCCAGGTGCGCAAATTGATTCTAGTGGAAGCTGGGCTCGTCGGGATGCTCGCCACGCTGGCGGGGTCAATTCTTGGCTTTTTCCTGTCGTTAATCTTGCTGTTCGTGATCAACAAGCAGTCGTTCGGCTGGACCATCCACTTCCACTGGCAAGTCGGCGTGTTACTGGGAGCGCTTACCGTGGTCTATCTAGCGACGCTAATTTCTGGAATTTACCCGGCGTTGCTGGCGGCGAAACTCGATCCGCTGGAGGTCATTCATGAAGAGTAAGTTCGTCGCCGCGATGGCTGCTCTTCTAATACTGCAATCGGCGCCGGTCACAACTCCATTTAAGACAGCGCTTACGGGCTATCGCTACGAATTCCCGCGCGATCATTTTAGCCATCCCGATTTTCAAACTGAATGGTGGTACTACACGGGAAATCTCAGGACGGAAGATGGCCACCGATTTGGGTTCGAACTCACCTTTTTTCGAGAAGCTGTCGATCGCGATGCAGCCAAAAATGCCACTTGGGATCTCCGTGATATTTATCTGGCTCATCTGGCACTCAGTGATCTTGATGGAGGTGCTTTTTATCACGCGGAGCGGACCAATCGCAACGGTCCCGGCATCGCGGGTGTCGACGCATCTGCCGAGCACATCTGGAACGGTAACTGGAGTTGCGAATGGAGCGGGGCCGATCAGAAACTTCAGGCGGTAGATGACCGATTCACTTTTGGGTTGCGGCTACACCCGGAAAAACCGCCCGTCATCCAAGGCGAGAACGGAGTCAGCCAGAAGGCCGCTGGTGTAGGACACGCTTCTCACTACATTTCCTTCACGCGCCTGAGGACTTCCGGAAGCATCACGTTGCAAGGCAAGACCTATAACGTTTCGGGCTTGAGCTGGATGGACCACGAATTTTTTACGCACCAATTGGAAGCGGATCAGGTTGGCTGGGATTGGCTCAGCCTGCAGCTTGATGACGATACGGAACTAATGCTGTTTCGCATTCGCAGAAAGGACGGATCGGTTGATCCTTTTTCTGCAGGCACGTTTGTCGATCGAGAAGGGAAATCGCAACATCTGCGCGCTTCCGATTTTTCACTCGCGCCGCAGCAGGAATTCTGGGAGCGGCCCGACAAAGTTGCGAGTTATCCGATTCACTGGAAAATTACGATTCCAGCCATGGCTCTCGCCTTGGACGCGACCACGCTGCTGGCGCCTCAGGAACTCCCCGGAAATTCCAAATACGCTCCGAATTATTGGGAAGGCGCCATCGTGTTGAAAGGCCAGAAAAAAGTTTCGCCGGTTACCGGGGTAGGTTATCTGGAAATGACGGGATACGACCACGCCGTGCAACTCGGGCAATAGACACAAAATCCGATGTGTCTGCCGAAGACGCGGAGCTCAGCCCTTTACGATACTTTCCAGCGCAGCTTTATTCTTGATGATGAGTGTAGAGCCCATAACCTGGAGAAGCTGCTTTTTACGGAAATCGGCCAGCAGGCGCGTCACGGTTTCCCGCGACGAACCAATCATCTGTGCAATTTCCTCGTGCGTCAGGGTGAGCTTAATTCTTACTTGGCCCTTTTCTTCGGGGTAGTTCGAGGACCATTCCAGCAAGAACCGGGCTAGTTTTTCACCGGCAGAGTGCGACAGGCCGATCGTCCGCATTTCGGAGATTGCCGCATGGTAAGTTTCGCCAAGCTGCTGCGCCACGCGAGGTGCCGCCTCTCCATTTTCCTTAAGAAAGTTCAGAAAGTCCGTTCGCGAGACAAAGTTGGCCTGGGTAGGTTCAATCACATCCGCCGTCAATTCGTAGCAGGTCCCAGTGACGCTGGCGGGCAATCCCAGAACTTCCCCGGGCTCCGATATCCGCAGAATCAGCGTTTTGCCGTCCGCGGAAGACGTGGAAAGCTTTACGCGGCCGCTGCACAGCACAAACACGCCGCGGGCAGGCTGTCCCTCGACAAACAGGGTTGCTCCTTTGGGATAGGCGGCAGAGGAGGTAATGGCAGCTAAAGCCTTCACAGACGGTTCTGGGAGGTTACAGAACAACCGCTCCTCGCGGTGGGGACACGCTAGGCAATTCTCAATGATTTCCAGGCCGTACGGCGTACGCATAGTACTCCCATCGGGGAGCGCACTCCCGTCCAGTTTAGTGACAAATTGAAAGCGATTCCCGTTGCGGATTAATTCGGAGGGCATGCCATCACCTGTCAATGTGATAGTGATACAGGATGGGAACGCCGGTACCCGTGACACGCATCACTCTTTACAGTGACTCTAATCACGGCCATTTCGTCCCGCCCATGAGATGAGTATTCTGGGAATTTTTCCATGCAAGACGACCGCGACATCCTCGAACTGCTCAAAGCCGAACTCGCCTTCCTTGAAAAGGGTGGGTATCGCAAGGGCCCTCGCTACCCTTGGCGACCCACCTTTATGTTCGAAGACTCGCCGACGTGCATCAATTTTCAGGGAGAGGGACATCCGCGCCCATGCGGTGAATGTGCCCTAATCCAATTCGTTCCTGAAGATCGCAAGAAGTTGCGCTATCCCTGCCGCCACATTTAATTGACCAGTCAGGGCGAATGCGTGAATTCCTTTTATGAGTGGGGCACGGAAGAAGAGTTAGAAGTTGCGTTGAGAGGTTGGCTGCAGCGCACCATTCAAGCCATCGAACACGAAAATAAAAGCAAATCCCAAAGCGCCTAAATTGTAATCAAACCCAAAATCAGGACTCAATTACCCGCCGAGTCGCGACCTCCGCACCGCTCTTTTCTAACAATTGCATTATTGACAAACAGTGGTCTCTTTAGGATAAACTCTAGCCGGTTAGCAAATAAACAATCGAGAAAATATCCGATTTCTGCTTGATTTCTGACGTCTGGCCAAACAATCTGCCTGATGACTGACAAAGCGCTTTGATGCGATAATAATAATGCTAACCGTGGTGATGTGGGGAGATCTCCTGATCGGCCGACTTGGAGTCTGTGTATGAGCACTTTGCCGAACGTGGTCCATTCCCGACCTCTTGCCGATGGACAATCGGGAGAATTGCTGCGTTTTTCACGCGACAATGTCAACTGGGAATGGATGAGCATGTCGGTGCGTCGCCTCGCTCCCGGGGACACGTACACTGCGCGTACTGACGGCGAGGAGGCTGCTTTTGTTCTCCTTGGCGGCCATTGCGCTGTGGATTGGGGCAGCGGCTCGCAGAAGATCGGTGGTCGCGCCAACGTTTTCGACGGATTGCCCTATTGCGTATACCTGCCGACGGGCAATGCAGTCACTTTCAAAGCGGAGACCGCGTGTGAATTGGCAGAATGCCGCGCACCCTCAGAAGCCGCTCTGCAACCGAAGCTGATTACTCCTAACGATGTGGTTAGCAGTCTGCGAGGCGGAGGAAACGCTTCACGGCAGATTGTTGACATCATTCGTCCAGACTTTCCGGCTGACAAGCTAGTGGTCATCGAGGTCTATACGCCGGGGGGAAATTGGTCCAGCTTCCCGCCACACAAGCACGACATCCACAACCCGCCTACGGAAGTCGACCTGGACGAGATTTACTATTATCGAATTGATCGGCCACGAGAGGGATTCGCGCTGCAGCGACTGTACGCGCCAGACAAGTCTCACGACGTAACGGTACGCGCAGAAGATGGAGATGCCGTGCTGGTGCGCTCTGGATATCATCCCGTCGTTGCGGGCCCGGGTTACAATGTCTACTACCTCAATTTTCTGGCAGGCACATCGCGTACTCTTTCGGTCACCGAAGATCCAAATCATGTGTGGCTCAAGTCGACTTGGAAGGATCTTGATCCGCGCTTGCCGCTGGTTCGGTAACTTCAGACGTAGGTCGCGGTTCCGTGGGACAGGATCCAACGTTTTCGGGAGTCAGGTGAATCACAGCCAGTATGATAAGCGCTTAGGCATTCACCGCGCTTTCCGGTGGCATACCGCCTCCATCTGCGGCATGCTTATGCGCAAATCGTGCGGTTCTTTCGGGGAGTTCAGTTGATGAAACGCCGTCTCACCGTAGCCCAGGCACTAATCGCTTTTCTTCAGCAGCAATATTCCGCGCGCGATGGCAAGGAGTTGCGGTTTATTCAAGGTTGCTTCGGCATTTTTGGGCACGGCAATGTGGCGGGCCTAGGTCAGGCATTGGAGCAGGATCGCGGTCTACGCTACTACCTGTGTCGCAACGAGCAAGCTATGGTGCACACGGCGGCGGCGTACGCGAAGGCCTCGTTCCGCATGCAGACCCTGGCCTGCACGACATCAATCGGGCCCGGTGCCACAAATATGCTGACTGGCGCGGCCGCTGCGACCATAAATCGCCTGCCTGTTTTGCTTTTGCCCGGCGATATTTTTGCGCGGCGCAATGTCGCCCCGGTCCTGCAGCAACTGGAATCGCCGACGTCGCAAGACATTTCGGTAAATGATTGTTTCAAGCCGGTGTCGCGCTATTGGGACCGCATTCAGCGCCCTGAGCAGCTTTTAACCTCGCTTCCTGAAGCGATGCGCGTTCTAACCTCGCCCGCGGACACCGGCGCGGTCACGCTTAGTCTGCCGCAGGATGTTCAGGCTGAGGCGTTCGACTTTCCCGAAGAGTTTTTCCAGAAGCGCATTTGGAATATCCCGCGAAATCGCTGCGACTCCAATCAGTTGATGCGTGCGGTGGAATGGATACGTGCCGCCAAGAGGCCTCTCATCGTTGCTGGGGGCGGCGTTTTTTATTCGGAAGCATTCGAAGCGCTCTCGCAGTTTGCCAAGGCCACGGGAATTCCGGTAAGTGAGACGCAATCCGGCAAGGGCTCGCTAACGTTTGATCATCCGCAGGAAGTTGGAGCGGTAGGAGTAACTGGAACTCCCGGCGCAAATATTCTGGCGCGCGAAGCCGATCTGATCATTGGCATTGGCACACGGTATAGCGATTTCACTACCGCTTCGAAAACAGCTTTTCAGAATCCTTCGGTGCGATTCATCAACATCAACGTCGCCGAATTCGACGCGTACAAGCATGCGGCTATTCCAATGGTCGGCGATGCGCGTGTCACTGTCGACGAACTCCACGCGGTCCTTGCCAGTTATTCCGTAAGCAGTGAGTACGCCGCGAGAATCCAGAACTTCCGCGCCGAGTGGGAGACGGAAGTCGATCGCATTTATTCGATACGAAAGGAGCCCCCGGTCAGCCAGGGAGAAGTCATTGGCCTGGTGAACGAACTTTCTGAAGCTAACGATGTGATGGTCTGCGCCGCCGGGAGTCTTCCGGGCGATTTGCACAAATTGTGGCGCACTCGCGCGCCTGGCGGGTATCACATGGAGTATGGCTATTCTTGCATGGGTTACGAAATCGCCGGCGGCTTGGGAATCAAGATGGCCAACCCGGAGCGCGAAGTGTACGTTCTAATCGGCGACGGTTCGTATTTGATGATGGCGCAGGAAATCGTCACATCGCTGCAAGAAGGCTGCAAACTGAACATCGTGCTGCTCGACAATCACGGGTTCTCCAGCATCGGCGGTTTGAGCCGTAGTTGCGGCAATGAAGGCATGGGCACCAACTACCGTTTTAGGCGCGGAGAACGTTATGACGGGGAACTCTTGCCCGTGGATTTTGCCGCGAATGCTTGCAGCTTGGGCGCACACGCCGTGCGCGCGCGAACCCACGAAAACTTGCGAGACGCTTTGCTGGCTGCGCGGAAAGAAACACGCACCAATGTAATCGTTATTGAAACCGCATACGATCAGCACGTCCCCAGCTACGAATCCTGGTGGGACGTGCCTATTGCCGAAGTTTCCGAGCGCGAGTCGGTGCGTGCTGCACGCGAGAATTATCAGGAAGCCCGCAAGAAAGAGCGATTTTTCTTTTAGCGCGATACATAACGCCGTCCGAGAAATTGATGGACCACTGAGAACTAGAGCTCGCAAATAAAGAAAGAGGTCAGGGTGGCAACAACCACAGACGCGGTGCAAACAGCGGCACCTGCGCAGCCTCATCTGAAACGCGTTCTGAGTCTCTGGGACCTCATCTACTACGGCGTAATTCTCACGTCGCCGATTGCCGCGGTGCCACTTTTCGGCGAAGCGCAAGTTCTTTCTCACGGTCACACAGTTCTAACGTTGCTGCTTGCGATGGTCGCCATGTCGGTGACGGCGGTAAGTTTCGGCCGCATGGCGCACGTCTACCCGTCCTCTGGCTCCGTTTACACCTACATCAGCCGCGGCTTGAATCCGCATTTGGGGTTCGTCGTGGGCTGGGCGATGTTCCTTGAATATTTATTTCAACCTGTGCAGAACGCGCTATACGCGGTGCTGGCGATTCAGCGGATGGCGCCGAAAATACCCTTCGCGATCCTTGCGGCACTCACCGTTGGATTCATTACGCTGATGACGGTTCAGGGAATTAAGTTCACCGCACGGACCAATGAGGTGCTGCTGGGTTTTATGGTGCTGGTTACCGCTGTTTTTCTGGTACAAGCAGTACGCTACATCGTTTTGCATGAACATTTCAGCGGGCTGTTTTCGTTGCAGCCCATCTACAATCCGAAAACATTTCATTTGCGAGGGCTCGCCGCAGGCACGTCGCTCGCAGCATTGGTTTTTATCGGCTTCGACGGCGTCTCGATTCTGGCGGAAGAAGTCAAAAATCCGAAACGCAATGTTCTGCTCGCGTCGGTGCTGGTCTGTGTCTTTACCGGGCTATTCAGCGGGCTACAAGTTTATCTGGCGCAGCGCGTTTGGCCAGACCATACCACTTTCCAGAATCCCGAAACTGCTTTCATGGATGTGGCGCGCGTGGCCAGTGGGCCGGTTCTCTTCGCCGCGTATGGCGTGATGTTGCTCATCTCCAGTATCGCGTGCGGTCTCGCTGGACACGTTGGCGCGGCACGCCTGCTCTACAGCATGGGCCGCGACGACGTTTTACCCAAAAAGATTTTCGGCTACCTCAGTCCGATCAAAAGCAATCCAATTTATAACGTCTGGATCGTGGGCGGGCTGGCGTACATCGCGGTGCTCACCATTCCCTGGGAACTTGCCGCGGAAGTGGTGACCTTCGGCGCGCTTATCGCCTTTATGGGGGTGAATCTTTCCGCGTTGCGCCACTTTTGGTTTGCGCCAGAAGCGATTGGTAAGCGCAACTTTTTCGTCGACGCGTTTATCCCCGGATTTGGAATTGTTTTCTGTTTCGTTTTACTGATCAGCTTGCAGAGTTGGACGAAACTTGCCGGCCTCCTCTGGCTGGGCGTGGGCGTTCTTTATGTGGGGTATACGACGCGTGGTTTTCGCGTGCGTCCCCGCCTATTCGACTTCAGCGAATCCTAGCCCCATCGACATCAGCCTGCATGGCGGAACCGATCGCTCCCTCGACTGTCGAGCCTTCAGCCTTTTACGGCAGCTCCCAAATGATCGACAACTCCTTTTAGATATTTCAAGCTCGCTTCCACACTGTCTTTCGGCGGGATTTCCGTGTGCCCGAACTTAACGTCCTGTTCGATCACGGACCAGCCCGAGTATCCATTCTTCAACAATGTGCGGAAGAAGGCTGGAAAATCAATATCGCCCTTGCCGATCACCGTAAACACTTTGTGCTCAATCGCCTCTTCGAATGTCCACTTATTGAGCCGCACTTCTTCCAGCACTTTGTTGTTGCAATCCTTAATGTGCACGAAACGCAGCTTGTCTTTGTATTTTTCGGCTTCCTTCACCGAATCGCCGTGCCCGTAAACGCAGTGACCGGTATCCAGGCAGAGACCCACGTTGGTGTGCGAAGTCGCA